>OOAO01000143.1_pt1 | contig 89746 bp, 85 predicted proteins | sample 1671821 | NCBI WGS metagenome assembly OOAO01 (sample SAMN06348196, study PRJEB24527) | human gut metagenome | biome: human gut; feature: ankylosing spondylitis patient; material: feces | host: Homo sapiens | place: China | collected 2015-10 | reverse complement strand
GAGCGCATGACTGTTAATCATGATGTCACTGGTTCGAGCCCAGTTGGGGGAGCCACAAAAGAGGCTCATAGTTTTTCTATGAGCCTCAATTACTTATATACAAAATTTATTTCCGGTAGAAGTGATAATTGTTTTATCGGAAAGGAAAAGATATGGAGTTCGAAAATATGACAGACAAACAATTTGATGTTCTTATGAACTCAATTATCCAAATAGTAAAGGATTCTGAGACTAAAGATGAAGCTGTTGAAAAGCTACAAAATTTAGTTAAAGGTAAAGAAAACTGATTACTTTCGCTAATCTGCTTAATTTAATATTATCAAATATATGAGTCAATCATTATATTTCTTATTTTAGAGATATAGTAATTGGCTCTTTTTTTATTTGGCAATCGTTTTAATTTTTTAAATTAGAACGGTTGCCTTTTTTATTTGCAAAAATTTGAAAGGAATGATTGATATGTATTTTACAGATACACCTGAACTCAGGAAGTTTGAAAGAGAGATGCGTCAGAAACCGAATTTTGACAGGCGAAATGATGATTGTGATGAAAATGAAATCTCACACTTATCTGACAACAAAAATGTCAATACAAACAGAAAAAAGACGGAGGTTGATTTTATGACAATAAAAATCAGAAGTCCCACTTAAAAAACAATGCAATTAAACAAAATAACTTTAGGAGATGTATAACTTGAACGAATATGAAAGACAGCGCAGAATCGCTGAAAGCACAAAGAAATTGTATCCGCCGGGTACAAGAATTGAGCTTATCAGTATGAAGGATCCTTACGCACCTGTTCCGGCAGGCACAAGAGGAACTGTAAAATTTGTTGATTCAATGGGAACGATATTCCCTTAGTGGGACAATGGTCGTTCACTTGGTGTAGTTCCCGGTGAGGATTCATTCAGAAAGGTCACACAGGAAGAAATCGAAGCAGAAAACCAATCTAAATCAGAAGTTGAAAATGGAACTCCTGATGAGGATAGCGGAATGACTATGGGAATGTGGGGTGAGGTTTAATCAATAAATCTTCGTTTGGAATGAAGATTTATGTCCATCAAATTCTTTGATATGTTTGCAGGCTCGGCGGTTTTCGTTCAGGTCTTGAAGCCATAGGTGGTTTTGAGTGCGTCGGATACTGCGAAATCGATAAGTATGCAAAGCAGGCATATGAAGCAATATACGATACCGGAGGTGAACTTTACTTTGATGACGCAAGAAAAATTGTACCCGAACAGTTACCCGATTTCGACCTTCTTGTTGGAGGATTTCCCTGTCAGTCCTTCTCAGTCGCAGGAGCGAGAAAAGGATTTGATGATATAAGAGGAATGCTGTTTTTCAAGATTGCTCGAATTGCTGCCGTTAAAAAACCTAAGTATCTCTTCCTCGAAAACGTTCCCGGTCTCCTTAACCATGACTCAGGCAAAACATTTGAAACAATCCTCCGTACGGGGTCACCGAAAAGCTATAAGCTTTTTGGGGAGAGGAGGCACAGCATATCGAACGAGCTTTTGACCGCTTGCGGTCGAAACGAGTAAGCGGAGCTTGTGCCGACGAGGGGTATGATGTGTGCTGGCAGGTACTTAACAGCAAAAATTTCGGAGTACCCCAATCACGAAATCGAGTGTTTATTATCGGATATCTTAGAGGACAATGTGCCGGAGAAGTATTATATTTCACGCAAACAAGCGGAAAAACTCTTATACAAAGAAAACCCAACGCAAGGTGAACGAATCTACTCATCAAAAGGACTAAGCTGTACGCTTACAAGCGATTCGGGCGGATTCGGCGGCCACTCGGGACTTTATCTTATTGAAGATACTGAAAACTTTGGCTTGCCGATAAAGTCTAAGACTAAAGACGGTTATCAGATCGCATATCCCGGCGACAGCATTGATACTGCTTTTTCTGGACAGAACTCAAGACGTGGTCGAGTCGGCAATCAGGTAGCACATACTCTGACAATTTCTGCAACGCAGGCTGTATTCTATCTTTTACCTGAAAGGGAAAATGATAGAATTAGCCATCGACCGTTGACACAAAGTGTCAAACTGGTCGGGCGAAATGAATCTAATGAAATGGACACTCGTGTCCATTTCATCGACCTTAACCCTGACCCGAAACTGACAGAAATTGCAAGATGCATAACCGCAAGGCACGACTCGGGAATCAGTAACCGAAAAGCTGAACATTCGGGAGTGTTTGTTGAAAATTCAGATGTTCTCGATAACAATGAAAAATTCGCAGTTTCTTTTGTTGATCCAAACGGAGAAGTCCATATCGGCAGAATAAGAAAGCTTACTCCGAGGGAGTGCTGGAAATTACAAGGTTTCACGGACGATCAATTCGACAAAGCAAAAGCGACAGGACTATCCGACAGCAGGCTATACAAAATGGCTGGAAATGCTGTGACAGTGAATGTAATCTCTGCAATTGGTCAGATTATTAAAAAAGTAAACGATAAAAATTAAATAACTACAACTGATATCAATCGTTTCGAACGACTGATATTAGTTTTCATATATATAGCCGTTGGTTGAGTTAAAAACTTAATCAACGGCTTTTTGTCGTTTCAGGGCGATTGGTATTTAGAAATTTTTGGCGAGATGAGAATTATAACTCCCCACCGCTGACAATGTTTCCTCTATCGTAATGTTATGCGGTGGGGAATTGCCAACGGCGGCTCGCCGTAAGGAAGTGAGAATATCAAAACCCCTGTAAGTTGGATGGGTAACAAGACATCCATCCTTCATATTTTGTATGCCATGTTTCCTCTAAATTACGAAAGATATATTGAACCGTTCGGAGGTTCGGGAGCCGTACTTTTAGGTAAGAAAAAGCCTGATAAATTCGAAGTGTACAACAATTTCAATCATAATCTTGTAAACCTCTTTCGCTGTATGCGTGACAGACCAATGGCATTCATAAAAGAGCTCGGATTTTATCCGCTTAATTCAAGGAATGATTTTAATGCAATCAGGGATTTTTTCAGGCAGGAGAAGTTTGACGATAAGTACCTTGATGAAGAATTAGAACTGACAAAGATTATACTTCCTGATTTGAAAGCTGATGAAATCATTAAATTGTATATAAAAATGAAACAAGACTATGACTTGCGCAGAGCAGTAATGTTTCTTAAACTTTTACGATACAGTTATTCAAGTGGCGGAAAATCATTTGCCTGTCAGCCTTTTTCAGTAATGAGCCTTTTTCAACTGATAGAGCAAGTCGGAAAACGGCTTGAAAATACTGTGATTGAAAATCAGGATTTTGAGGTTTTAATCAAGCATTATGACCGAGAAAATGCCTTTTTCTACTGCGATCCGCCTTATTTTTCAAGTGAGTATGTGTATCAGTGCGGATTCACTTGGAATGACCATCTTAGGCTAAAAAACGCACTTGCAAATGCAAAAGGCAAATGGCTTGTATCATACAATGATTGTAAGGAAATACGTAATTTATATGATGGATATTCATTTTTTGATTTCACAAGGCTTCACAATATGAAACAGCGAATCAATGCAGGCGAACAATTCCCCGAACTGCTAATCAGCAACTACGATATGTATGAAAGGCAGAGAAACAAGCCGTTACAGTTGAGCCTGCTTGACTTGACAACCGAACAACAAATTGATTTAGAACAAATTTTGAAGGAGTGTATTATTAACAATGGAAAATAGAATTTATGTAAGCATACCGCTTGATGCCCTTATTGTATCAGGAATCACATCCGACTGTGCTGTGCAGATTTCAGCTGTGGACGGAGCAATTCTGATTGAGAGGTGCGATGATGATAGTGAAGAATGTTGTTGCGACTGCATCTGCGATGAGTGCAGAGCAGAACTCGCAGAAAGCGAGGACGAGTAATGATCAGGTTGTTCAGAGTTCTCGGAAAAAGAGGAAGAATTACAATTCCTTTTGAAATCCGTCAGCAAATCGGATTCAGATACAACGACGTGCTGTCGTTTACGGAGCTTGATGACAGCTCGGTAGTTGTCAGAAAAGAAAAAATCTGCGACAACTGTAATGAATTTGCTGAAGAATTCGAGGAAAATTTCACCCTTGAAGATTTCCTCGACAGCCTATCCGAGGAAGAACAGAGAGATGCACTTGTTCATCTTTCTTTGAAGTGGGTGGAAAAACAGAATGTTAGTTTACCGTTTGCGTCTGCCCAAAAGAAGTGATTATCAGTTGGTATTCAAAAATCTCTGGACATTTCAAATTCTTTGGATATACTTGTTGCTGAAAGGACGGCGATAGTATGAAAAAGAAAATCGCAATAATGATAAGCATAATATTAATGGCAGGAATATTCACAGCTTGTACAACAGGAGAAAAAGTGAATAACAGTTCTTTATCACCCACGGTTTCAACTTCCGTGGGTGTTTCTGCATCTGGGAAAAGTTCTGAAATGGCAACAACCGAAACAATGCAATCTAGTGAAAATGCCACAGTTTCAAAAGAAACAGAGCCTTCGGGACAGAATACCAAAACCGAAGAAAAAGCCGACAGTGGGAAAAATTCGGCGGTTGTTTCAGCAACGGATCCGATTCAGAAAACGCAAACTGAGGTTCGGAACAACAGCAAGAATACAGTGAATAGTAATCAGTCTGAATCAGAATCGACTGCTAAAAAAGAAACCGAAACTCCTACTCAAAAGCCTGTGCAGAAGCCTACAGAAAAGCCGACGCAGAAACCTACGGAAAAGCCTACGCAACCGCCTACCAAAGCAAAAACGGTTGATGTTCAGTATGCGGTGAGTGACTGCATAGCCTACGGTCAGCAGCTTGGAATGAAATACGATTCCTCACTGAACACAGGCAACGCAAGCTGGTTCTCGCCCACAAACACATCATACTATGACAGCACTTCAGAACTGACTTCAAACCTTAAAAGTGATGTTGAGTATGTAGCTTACTACTACCAAAGCAGTGGCATAGCTCCGAGCAACTTATCATTCAATGTAATCACAGAAAACAACAAAATATATGTACTCTATTGTTGAACAGACGATTAAGCAAAGCACTCACTTCATTGTGGGTGCTTATTTTTATGAAAGGAAAATGACAATGAAAATCAATAATATTACACTCTCGGATCTCCGCCGTATGAACGGCAAGGAAGGACTCATATTGCAGGGATGCGGCGGTGAAACACAGGAATGGGTGGACTGCATTAATAAAATGCTCACGGACAAAGGAATACTTCTTGACGACACAAAGTTTGAGAATGTTTCTGTGTTCAAGAGTGACGGCGTAACCTGTATTCTCTATCCCTTTGAAGATGTCCACCTTGATATCGGCAAGCTGGCAATGTGGCGATTGCAGTCATATACAGCCTTTGCAGGAATGTGGCTGTCCGATTATGTAGACAACAGGCTCGGCGGTTTTGAACCTGAACAGAACAAAGAGAAAAAGGTAAAACCCGACTGTGCATTAATAGGCTGTGATTCCAACATATTCAATCTTATGGGCATTGCAAGCCACACCCTTAAACAAAACGGTATGGCTGACGAGGCAGAAATGATGTGCACTCGAATAAGGGATGCAGAAAACTACTGTGAAGCGCTGAACATTATAGGAGAGTATGTAAATATCACAGACGGCAGTGAACAGTCTGATGATATAGATGAAGATTTCAATGAAGGGCAGGCGATGAAATTATGATTGTATTTAAAACAGAATAAGACATCAATTGGGGCAAGGGTAAAATCTTGCCCCATATTTTTTATGAAAGGATTTTTAAAATGACTAAGTTAATCAGAAATAAGGAATTCACAAGAATAACAGCACTTTTACTCGTGGTTGCCGTAATATTCGGAACAATGTTCTCACTCCCTGTAAGCGCGGCAAGCGGTGATAAGGTTACAATTACCTTTGATTACTGTTATGACAGCACCGGGAACACAATCAAATTCCAGCAGACCACAGTCAGCGACGGTTATACTGTAGGTACAGTGGGCGAAGAGCTGTGCAAGATTTTTGCAGACGGCAAAGAAGCCTATTGCATTGAACCCGGTCATACTCTCTATTCAGGCAATACGCTGACAGAGGACGGTTCAACTGTGTGGAAGAATTTAGGCTCTGCAAAGCAGAAAGCAATTAATCTCGCTCTGCTCTACGGCAAGCCCGGTTCGGGAAAAAGCTTAAGCGGAACAGAGGATCAGAAATGGGTAGCAACACAGCTGATTGTATGGGAGTTTGTTTCAGGTTGTCGTTCTACAGGCGAAGGATATAAATGCACAAATACAAAATTCATTGACGGTATCTGTGCAGGCGGAGCAAATCCCGGAGTTAAGTCAGTTTACAATGCTATCTCAAAAAGCCTTGCCAATTACTCAATTGTTCCAAGCTTTGCATCTGCAATCGCCTCAAAGGCTGAAACCTATGAGATGAAATACTCTGACGGAAAGTACACTTTAACTCTTACTGACAGCAATAGTATTCTTTCGTATTTCAGTTTCAAGACAACAGGCGGTGTGAGTGCAACGGTATCAGGCAACAAGCTGACCTTGACTTCAACTTCGACCGTCAACGATGCAGTAACATTCAACTCTGCAAAGTCAATGCCTGATGTCGGCAAAACTGTTCTTGTGCCATATGGTGACGCAAGCTTGCAGGATGTCATAACAGGTGTTGAAAACGACGCAGACCCGATAAGAGCATATTTCAAGGTCAAGACAAGCTCGGGCAATCTCAAGCTTGTCAAAACCTCCGAGGACGGCAATGTTGCAAATATTGAGTTTACTGTCAACGGCGATGGTTACAGCAAAACTGCAAAAACCAATTCAAAAGGCGAATTTGAATTAACCGACCTTGTTCCCGGAAAATACACGGTTACCGAGCATACTCCGACAGAGTATGCCGAACAAAAATCAAAGACCGTAAATGTTGAAAGTGGGAAAACGGTAACTGTATCTTTCAGTAATGTTCTTAAAAAGTGGAATCTTACTGTTACTAAAACGGACGCTGAAACAAAGTCTGCACAGGGTGATGCAACACTCGCAGGAGCAGTTTACGGTATCTACGATAACGGCGAGGTGGTTGACAAGTACACCACCGATAAAAACGGCAGTTTTACAACCTCCTATTATGTTTGCGGAGATAAGTGGACTTTAAAAGAAATTGAGCCAAGCGAGGGTTATCTGCTTGACGAAACCGAGTATCATATCGGCGCAGAAGCAAAGAAATACACCATTGAAAACAACAGCATTTCAATGGGCGTTACAGAGGATATTTTAAAGGGCAAAATCTCCATTATCAAGCACACTGATGACGGCAGTACGAAAATTGAAACACCCGAAAAAGGTGCAGAATTTCAGGTGTATCTGAAATCATCGGGAAGCTATGCAAAAGCAACAGAATCCGAAAGAGATACTCTTGTTTGTGATGAATACGGCTTTGCGGAAACAAAGGATTTGCCTTACGGCACATACACTGTTCATCAGACCAAAGGCTGGAACGGCACAGAGTCCATTGCCGATTTTGATGTATTCATTTCTGAAAATAATAAGACTTACAAATACCTCATCAATAACGCAAGCCTTGAAAGCTATGTAAAGATGGTAAAGGTTGACAGCGAAACAGGCAAACAGATTCCATACTCCGGTGCCGGATTTCAAATTTACAGTCCAAAGGGAGAGCTTGTAACAATGAAGTACACCTATCCGATTGTTACAGAGATTGACACCTTCTACACGAACAGCGAGGGTTATCTGATTACACCCGAATCTCTGCCCTACGGCAAAGGCTATTCAGTCGTTGAAGTGCAGGCTCCTTACGGATATATCCTCGACAGCACACCTGTACATTTTGATATTACGGCAGAAAACACAAGTGAAGAAAACGGCGTTACAATCGTAAAAACCGAGAAGAAAAATACTCCGCAGAAAGGCACAATTACCGTAGAAAAAACAGGCGAGATTTTCTCGAATGTAACTGCAGTCGGCGGCGGATATACTGATGAAAACGGAAATGATGTTGCACTTCCGACTATCTATCAGCCTGAATATTCTGTAAGCAGTTTGTCAGGTGCGGTGTTTGAAATCTATGCTGATGAGAATATTACAACGCCTGACGGAACAGTAAGAGCAACGAAAGACGAGCTTGTCGCAACTCTGAAAACAAACACGAAAGGCACAGCAACAAGCAAACAGCTTTACCTCGGCAAATACCGTGTTGTAGAAACCGTTGCTCCGTATGGAACAGTTATCAATCCCGAACCTCATACGGTTGAACTTACCTACTCAGGACAGAACGAAAAGGTAACCAACACCTCAACATCATTTACAAACGACAGGCAAAAAGCTGAAATTAACCTTACCAAAATTCTTGAACAGGACGAGAAATTCAATATCGGCAATAATGGCGAAATCCGCAATGTTTCATTTGGACTTTACGCTGATGAAGATTTGAAAGCCGCAAACGGAACGGTCATTCCAAAGGACGGACTTCTTGAAATCATCACCTGTAATGAAAAAGGTAAGGCAACCTTTACAACCGACCTTCCGATTGGAAGTTACTATGTTAAGGAAATCAGCACTGATAACCACTATATTCTTTCCGATAGAAAATATCCTGTCGTATTTGAGTATGCAGGACAGGATACAGCGAGTGTTCATATCTCTGTAAATGATGGTGATCCGCTTGGAAATGAAATCATCTACGGCACAATCAAAGGCTTAAAGATTGACCGTGAAACAGGCGAAAATATCGCAGGCGCATTATTCGGATTGTTCGGTATTAATGAAACCGAATTCACAGAAGAAACTGCAATTCTGACATCCGAATCAAATGAGGAAGGAATCTTCACTTTTGAAAATGTTCCATACGGAGAATACATTATCCGTGAGTTAAAGCCTGCCGAGGGTTATCTGCCTAATGAAGAAAACTATACCGTAACAATTTCTGAAAACAAGGAAATTATCGAAATCACAATTGAAAACGATAAAATACCTGAACTCGGAACAACTGCAACTATTGACGGTAAAAAGGAATTCACAGTTAACGGTGATATTACCATTGACGATGTTGTTTCCTACAAACATCTCACAGCAGGAAAAGAATACACAATCAAAGGCGTCCTTATGGATAAAGCAACAGGCAAGGCATTCCTTGTTGACGGCAAAGAAGTTTGTTCCGAAGTAACATTCACGCCCGAAACAGCAGACGGCGAAGTCACTGTATCCTTTACCTTTGACGGCTCTGCCATTACCAAAGATACAGAAATCGTTGTGTTTGAAACTCTCTACCGTGATGAAACGGAAATTGCTGTTCACGCTGACATTGATGACAAGGATCAGACTGTAACTATTCATCCGCAGCCTGAACCTGAAAAACCGCAGACAGGCGACAATTCAAATATCGGTTTTTGGATTGGTTTAGGCGCAGTTGCGCTTGGCGGTCTTGTTTCTGTAGTTATCATCAAACTCAAGAAGAAAGATGAGGATGACGATTGATGCACAGGGCGTATATCTGTTCGCCTTTGGGCGGTAATGTATCTGCAAATATTGAAAACGCAAAACGATATGCCCGATATGCGTTAGAGTGCGGTATGGCTCCGTTTATACCGCATTTTTATACGCTGATTTTGGATGACAGCAACAAAGAAGAAAGAAACCTCGGTATGCTTGCAGGACTTTCTATGCTTTGGGTTTGTGATGCGGTTTGGGTTTTCGGAGATGAAATAACCGAGGGTATGAAAACAGAGATTCGCTTTGCCGAAAAGCTGAACATCAAAGTCAGATATATATCGGAGAATGATTTAAGAAAATCGGAGGTAAAAAATGATAAAGTTAAACAAAATTAAAATACTGAAATTTTTTATTGGCATTGCGATCGTAATGTTAATGCTCGGAATATCGGCAGTAACAGTATTTGCCGCAGGAGATGTATCATCAGCAATCGAAAGCACATGGACATCGGCTCAAACACAGATTAAAAATGTTGTAAACAATGTTGTTTTTCCTGCGGTAGATATGATTCTTGCCATACTTTTCTTTGTTAAACTTGCTACTGCTTATCTCGATTACCGCAAGCACGGACAGTTTGAATTCACCGCGCCGGCAATTCTTTTCGGCTGTCTTGTGTTCTCGCTGACAGCACCACTGTACATTTGGACGATACTCTAATAACAATAAAAACAAAGGCTGTTGTGTTGAGTCATAACAGCCTTTTGCGAGGTGATTTATATTTTTGACTGGTTAGGAGATTTCATCGGCGGAATCGGAAGTGCCATAGGCGGTGTGTTTGATTACCTCGGTGAGCAAATCTCAAACGCTATATGGAACACGATGTTACAGTGGTTCTATGAAACGATTTACAACGCTGTCGCAGACTTTTTCACTATGATGGGAAATATGGGCGCAGATGTGTTTGACCTTGAATGGGTGCAGGCGACAATAAACCTGTTTACGCTTTTTGGCTGGGCATTGTTCGTCGCAGGCACGGTTGTTGCCGTGTTTGATGTTGCAATAGAGTATCAGAACGGCAGAGCAAATATCAAAACAACCGCTATAAATGTATTAAAAGGGTTCTTTGCCTGTTCGCTGTTTGGCGTAGTACCTGTGGAGTTGTATAAGTTCTGCATCAGCCTGCAAAACACATTCTCAAAGGACTTGTCATCCATAATGGCGGGACAGCAAAGCATTGATTTAGCCGGACAAAGCACAAGTGTTTTAGAAGGTAGTTTTGCAGTAGCAATACAAACAACATTCGGACTTCTTAATTTGCTATGTATGATAGCTTTTGCCTATTGCGTAATAAAGATCTTCTTTGCTAACATAAAGCGTGGAGGAATCTTGCTTATTCAGATGGCAGTAGGTGCACTGTATATGTTCAGCATTCCGAGAGGTTATCAGGACGGCTTCAATCAGTGGATGAAGCAGATAGCGGCACTGTGCCTGACGGCATTTATGCAGACTACTCTGCTGTTCCTCGGTTTGCTGACCTTCCCCGGCAATATGCTTTTGGGACTTGGAATAATGCTTGCATCAAACGAAGTTCCTAGAATTGCACAGCAGTTCGGACTGGATTCATCGGTTAAGGTGAATATGACAAGCATTGTTCATGCAACTACAACAGCCGTTAATCTGACGAGAAGTGTAGCGAGAGCGGCAAAGTAAACGAAAGGAAATTAAAGATTATGACAACTTACCTATATCCGCAAAATCTAAAATCTACCGCCAATCTGTGGCTGTGGAGCTTACGGGATTTTGCAATTATGAGCATAGCGCTTTTGTTATCAATACTGATACTTGCACAGACGAGGATAATAGTACCGCTTGCAGTGACACTTTGCTTCGGGTTTTTGTCAATAAGGCTTGAAGATACAACAATTCTTGATTTTATCCGCTATGCTGTAAAGTATTTTATTTCAACTCAACAAATTTTTTATTGGAGGGAGAAAAAGTGAAAAAGCAAAAACGAAAAGGCAAATCGGTTCAGGACTTGCTGGGCATAAAAACCTTTACGAAAAATGGCTTGAAGGTTGGCAAGGAAGAACTGATTTTTTATATGGTTCAGCCGACCAACATATCCGTTTTATCGCATACAAATATCGAAATCAAGGTGCGCCACTTGATGATGGTACTTTCTGCTGTGCCGGATATTGAAATCACCTGTACCGATTCCTGCGAGTGCTTCGATACGAACAAAAGCTATATCAAAGGCAGAATTGAAGCTGAACAGAATGAAAAGGTCAGAAAAATTCTTGCTAAAGATCTTGACTTTCTCGACAGTATTCAGACCGAAACCTCAACCGCAAGGCAGTTTCTGTTCATCGCGAGGTGTAAATCTTCAAAATCTGAAAATGTTTTGCAGAAAGCAAACAGGGTTGAGAAGATTATTTCAGATCAAGGCTTTGAAGTAACCCGAATGAAGAAAGCCGACATCAAGCGTTTTCTTGCAATCTATTTTGACGCAAGTATGAACGGCGATTTAATGCCCGATTATGACGGCGAGCAGTATTTTGAAAAGGAGCAGACCTATGAAGAAGCATAAAGGGAAAATCCAAATGGGAATTGTGATAGGCATATTTTCTGTAATTATAATTGCTTGTCTGATATCAATATTTTCAAGGCTCTATGCCGAAAACAAGGAAACGGAAGAATTCAGACAGCTTGCAGAAATCGTTACTGAGGAAACAACAGATGCAACCATTGAAGAAACCATTAAAAAGCCACATTTATTAAAAGTCAGTGATTCAGATAATGAAGTTCAAACTGGACAGCCTGTGTATTACACAACTTACTATCAGCCACACTCTGTTTCCGATTTGCTGTCGATAAATAGTGAATGCTTCGGCTGGATAAGCATAGCAGGAACAAATATCAATTACCCTGTTATGCATACACCAAGCAATCCGCAGAAGTATCTGAACAAAAACTTTTACGGCGAGTACAGCTATAGCGGTACACCGTTTCTTGATGCAAGGTGTTCAGCCGACAGCACCAATCTCATAATTTACGGACACCATATGAACAACGGCACAATGTTTGCAGACCTTTGCAACTATACCGATTATTCTTATTTTACAGAGCATCCGACAGTTGTGCTCGAAACGAAAGACGGAGTATTTGTGTACTCTGTCTTTTCGGTCTTGAAAGTAAAATCCGATGATGATTGGTACAAATTCACAGCAGTCGAAACGGAGAAAAGTTATGAAAAATGGATCAGTTATGCAAAAACAAAATCTCTGTATAACACAGAAATCACACCTGTTTACGGTCAGCAGATTCTAACGCTTTCAACCTGTTACGGATACAATCAGGATGACCGCATACTTGTGTTGGCAGTCTGAAATTAAAGTGAGGTTTAAGATATGGGACTATTCAATAGAAAACCAAAGGTGCTCACACCCGAGCAGGCAGAAGAAATATACACCAAAGATTTCTTTGATATGATTCTGCCGTCAACGATAAAATTCCTGACAGACCACTACATTGTCGGCGACTCATACCGCAGTGTATGGGCGGTTCGTGAATATCCGCCGTCAACTGAAGAACAGGCGATTCTTTCACAGCTTGCAGACAGAAACGGAGTAACTCTCCGCATCTATCACAGACTTGTGGAGAGTATGGAACAGCGTAAAATCATACAGAACGCAACACGCAAAAATAAGCTCAAATCAAGCGGTAACGATGTAAATGAAACCATTGAGGCACAGGGCAACTTGCAGGATGTTGTTACCCTGATGGCAAATCTGAGGAAGAACAAAGAGGCTTTATTGCATTGCTCCGTGTTCATCGAACTAAAGGCGAAAAGCAAACAGAAATTAAAGGAGTTGCAGACTGATATTGCAATGGAGCTGACTCGTTCCAAAATTGAAGTGGACAGATTAACCCTAAGGCAGAAAGAAGGATTCTTGTCTGTAAATCCTATCGGCAGTAATCAGTTCGGAAGTTTGTACGAACGTGTCCTGCCTGCAAGCTCTGTCGCTAATCTGTTCCCGTTCAACTTTTCAGGTAAGACAGACCCTAACGGCTTGTATATCGGGCGAGATAAGTACGGTACAAATATTCTCGTTGATTTTGACCGCAGGACTGAAGATAAGACAACGAGTAACATCCTTATTCTTGGCAATTCAGGTCAGGGCAAAAGTTATCTGCTCAAATTGATTTTGACAAACATCCGAGAAAGCGGAAAGAAAATCGTATGCCTTGATCCTGAAGCGGAGTATGAAGATTTGACAAATGCCCTCGGCGGTTGCTACATTGATTTTATGTCAGGCAAATACAAAATTAATCCCCTTGAACCAAAAGCATGGAATGATGGTCAGGATGAAGTCGATAAGGATGCCCCGCCAGCATTTAACAAAGTTACCCGATTATCACAGCATATTGCATTTCTAAAAGACTTTTTCAGAACCTACAAGGATTTCACGGACGCACAGCTTGATACAATAGAAATTCTGATTATGAAGCTGTACGCACGATTCGGCATAACCGACACAACTGATTACAGCACAAAGAAACCGTTCGACTTTCCTGTGATGAGTGATTTTTACGACTTGTGTGAGGAAGAATATATGACCTACGACCACAAGCGAAAGTATCTTTATACAGAAGAAATCTTGCAGGAGGTTTGTCTGGGTATTCATAGTATGTGTGTAGGTTCAGAATCAAAGTATTTCAACGGTCACACCAACATTACCGACGACAGTTTCCTCTGTTTCGGGGTTAAGGGATTGCTTGATACTAATAAAAGACTCAAAGATGTTAAATATAATTATTGTTCGAAACCGAATAGGATGTAATTAAACGAGATGACCTTTATTGTTTATCTCGTTTTTATTTAGTGAAAAATATGTTTATATTTCAAAAACTATTTTAATTAACTAGTTTGCAAAAAAGTATTATTGATTCTCTTGACAACTTTGAATTTATACGCTAAAATTATATATAGAACATATGTTCTATGCGATCGATCAAAAATATTAATTATTTATTAGGAGGAAAAAATTATTGAGTAAGCAAGCAATTTCTCTTTCATATTTATACGGTGGAAAGTGGATAGGTTTTAGTGATCAGACAAAATCTACTATGGACTGCTTAAAGATTAAAACAAGTTCAAATGAATCTTTTTATTTACAATATAGAACTTGGAATAAGGGAATGAATGGATATTATCCATATGTAAAAAGTACTGAAAACGATTATGCAGGTTCTTCAGGTAAGCCAATTCAACAACTTCAGATTCAAGCATACAGGAATGATGGTACGAAGTTAGTATCAGGTATTGTTGTTATGTATAGAGCCTTTGTAGAAAATAAATGGCTACCATGGGTAAGTAATGCTGACCCTGAATGGATGGATAGTGTACAGAGTAAATATAATCTGGGTGGCACTTTAGATACCAGCAGCTCGTATGCCGGTATCTCCGGAAAGAATATTAGCGGAATAGAAATTCGTGTTTATAAAGAATCATCGTTAGGAAACTACTCTGGTGGTGAATCAAATCCTTCGCTAAGCTATATGGTTGGAAATGAATCTAATTGGAAGTCTTTTTCAAAAAGCACTTTGTCATCCAGAATAGATGGAATAAAAATACAGACAGGCAGTAACAAGGATTATTATTTAACTTATCGAACATGGAATGAAGGACAGTCATCTTATTATCCTGCCGTAAATAGTACAGAAAATGATTATGCAGGCTCCCCTGGAAAAGCTATTCAGAGGTTAAGTATCAATGTATATAGAAATAATGGCACAAAACTTACTTCCGGAATTATTGTTATGTATAGAGTATATACTGATTCAAGGTGGTTGCCATGGGTAAGTAACGCTGATCCTGAATGGATGAGAAATGTAAAAACTAAATATAGTTTGAATGGTACTTTAGATACAGGTTCATCTTATGCCGGCATAGACGGTAAAAATATTGGTGGCGTTGAAATTCGTATTTTTGAAGAAGATTCGTTAAATGCGGGTTCAGGTAGTTTCGTTGGTTCTGAAGAATTAATAACAACCCAGTATATGGCAAATAGTACATCTAATTGGAAAAGTTTCAATCATAAAGTAATGGCTTCTCCTATTGACGGTATTAAAATTCAGACCAATTCAAATTCGGATTTTTATTTGCGTTACAAAACATGGAACGAAGGACAATCATACTATTATCCTGAAGTAACAAGTTTAGAAAATGATTACGCAGGTTATCCAAATAAACCAATTCAGGGACTGAGTATAAGTGCATATAGTAAGGATGGAACAAAGCTAACTGCCAGTGTTGTTGTAATGTATCGTGCTTATGTTGATGGAAGATGGTTGCCATGGGTTAGTAATGCTGATCCGGAGTGGATGCAGGATGTTCAAGAAAACTATAATTTAGGTGGAACATTGGATGTCAGTTCATCATATGCCGGAATTATCGGTAAAAATATAAGCGGTGTTGAAATCTATGTGTTTAATGGCAAATCCATCTCATCATCAATCGGTAATTTATCCGGAGGCAAAGTAGCTTCAACACTTAGCTATATTGACGAAGATTCAAATTGGCATAGCTTTACTTCAATGGCAAGCTCCGTTCATATTAATGGTATAAAAATTAAAACCGACAAGTCTAAGCCATATTACCTTTTATACAGGACTTGGAATGAAGGAAAATCATACTATTATCCTTTTGTTAAAAGCAATGAAAATGACTATGCAGGATATCCGGGTGGCACTGTGCAGTTATTGAATATTCAAGTATATAGTAAAGAAGATGTAAAACTAACATCAGGTGTAGTTGTTATGTACAGAGTGCATGTACAAGGTAATTGGCTGCCTTGGGTAAGTAATGCTGATCCAAAATGGATGCGCAGTGTACAGTCAAAGTATAATTTAGATGGTACTTTGGACACAGGTTCTTCCTATGCGGGTATAGATGGCAAAAATATAAACGGCGTAGAAATCCATATCTATGAGGAAAATGAAATTTATACTAAGCCGCAAACACCTATAGGTAATAGTAAAATAATTCAAGCTCCGTTTATTTCCCAGTTAGGCAAATATCCGACAGGTTGCGAAAGTGTTACTACAGTTATGGCATTGAATCATATTGGTATAGATGTATCTGTAGACAAATTTATTGATTCATACTTAACTAAAACCGGAGTTCCTTTTGATCCCAGTATTTCATTTGGAGGAAACCCCAGATCTACGAGCGGGTATGGATGTTATGCACCGGTAATAAAGAAGGCATTAGATAAAGTTTTATCCGGACAAAAATATACTGCAAAACAATTGTATGGTGTTTCTCTGAAAAATTTATGTTCTAACTACATAGACAAAGGTATACCGGTAATTCTGTGGGCAACTATGTATATGAATACTCCATACATAAGTTCTACGTGGACCTACAACGGAAAAACCATTAACTGGATAGCACCCGAACATTGTTTGCTGTTAGTGGGATACGATAGTAGCCATTATATTTTTAATGACCCTCTGACTTCTCAGCCACAGACATACTATAGCAAATCTTCTGTTGAAACGGCATATAAAGGGTTAAATTATCAGGCTATTGTTCTTGAAAAAAAGGATAATAGTACGCCTACACCAACGCCTGCCCCTGTATATAAATACGGTGCTGTTAAAAATCCCGAAACAAAAGAAATATATCCCATTATGCTGTATGAAAATGGAAAAACCTATATTCAACCTGCTTATCAGTATGAAAATAAACCGGATGAGAAAAAACCAACAAGACTGCAAAAAAATACCTTTGATGTTGCAAAGTTTATTTCTGGATTAGAATTTGACGATAGTATGGTTGAAGCACAAAACCATCCAGCAATAGGCAATTTTTCAGCAATACTTATAGGTGGAATTACCTCTTTTGCAAATAGCTGGGAGACACTCTATATGGATGTTGAATATTATAAAGTTTCTTCTACGGGTCAAAAGCAAGCGGTAATTCGTTGTGGCGAATCTAAATATTGCAATTTCTTTAATAATTTAATATCACTTAAAAATCAATCTATGAGAGCTCTTTATGGCCGCTGGTCAGGAGCTAATATGTATTCTGCACAAGTATGGGAAAGTACTGTTAATGATTTTGCAAAAGGGCAGTATGCGAAATTTAAGGGAATAATACCAAATGATTCATATAAATATGATATTGAGTTTACATTTGATGAAAGACGAAAAGAGGATAAATATGTATCTCAAATTTTCTGTGGCAAAGATGGAAAAATGTATGAATATGCGACTATATATGATAGTGAAAAAATTGAAATTGTTGTTAAAGATTTTTGGGGTACAGAAATTGATCGTATAAATATTTTGCCTCAAATTAATCCTGTAAGTGAATTACCTCAAGATAAAGCAGCATTTTTTGAATTTGTAAAAGCATAAATATATTCACAACAGCCGAAGTAGAAAATACTTCGGCTGTAATTACAATATATAGATTTTAAAAACATAAAATTTAATAATCTACTCCCTCTTGCTTTATCATATTATCTTCAATTTTATAGTGTTTGGTAATTTCCATATTATCGGCAACCCATAGTGCTAAATCGCCCGAAGAAAGATCTGCATCGTCATCAAAAGCTCCGCATACGGAAAAGTCGTCATCACGGTAGCAATTAATAGCTTTGTAGGTTTTATCTATAATTACATAGGAATATTCTACCGCAATAATCTTTCCGTTCTTACCGTTATATTCACTGAAAGTAAAATCAGTTGCCCATTTTTTATCATTCCATGACTCTGGCATTGTAACATCCGGTGTACTTATACCGTCAACAAGTATATTAAAGTAATCCATAATGCTTTCAGGAGTTTCAAAAGTAACGTCCGGGAAACTGTCTATTACCTTCCCTATATTTATATATTCAATGTTATCGCAAATTAAATCTTTAATACCATCATATTTGCCACTAAATAAATCTTTATAAGCTTGTTTATATTTGTCATCTATTGGCATTAGTGATGGAATGATATAGTTATCTATACTTAATTTGTAGGGAGAAATATTTTCGCTGGCATTTGTTTTGTTTGCATCAGGACTAAAACAAGCAATAGATGTATAATTCTGAGCGTATAATTTCCAGTTTGAAGGAATATCAAGTGAAAAAGTTATATAATCACCTTCGCTGTTTTCCGTCACAGTTTTTGTTTCTATATCAGGCTTAATAATTGTATTGTTCTGCTGACAGCCTACAAGCAAAATCATAAGTACGATGGATATTATTGCTGATAAGATTTTGTATTTCATTTGTATGCTCCTATTCCTATTATATATTTTAACTGGAAATTATTTGAGATTTTTTGATTTTATGCATTTAATATTACTAAATTGTGATATTTATTATACTTCTTGTATTGCTTTTTGTAAAGTAATAATAAAAATAAATTTCAAACTTAATTAAAGTAATAAATGTAAGTATATCAGGACTTATGCAAAGTTATGTGGGATATGTTTGTTCTACGAAAGGTGGCATAAGATATGGATATACTTGAAGATTTATATTACGGAAACTTATTCCCTCACGAAAAATGTGCAAAGCTTGATGATGAGGTCAAGGAGCTATTGAAACTGCTCAACAGGAATGAAGAAAAGCTTGCGGCAGCCCTGACTGAGGCGCAGAAAGAAACCTTTGAAAAATACAAGGATTGTAATCGTGAAATTTCTGAAATCAGCGAACGAGAAATATTTCTGAACGGATTTCGACTGGGTGCAAGGATTATCATTGATGTAGTAAATAATTAAGAAAACGGATAGGCAGTTAATTTTTCCCATTGATTGCCTATCCGATTACTTTTTACAAATTTTACTCAATACAAATTATGTTCAATGCTTCCTCCTTGGGAATTTTATCCTCAAGATAATTGTCCCTTGCTGTTCTCGATTTTTCAAGCCAATCATAATATTCCTCAAAACTCAAAGGCTTTTCCACAGTATCAGGTGTGTTCAGTGTTCTTTCATAACGCTTATACATTTTGCCTCGCTGTGTGTCAAAAGTTTTCAGCACCTCATTTCTGTTTGCCAAGATTCGGTGCTTTAATTTCGGCGCAAATTCCTTGCAAGTTTTACCATTATTCAGAACTCTGTCGCAGTACAGGGTTTTCTTTTTTGTCTTTGGCACAAAGTATCTGCCACAAAGCTGACAGCGGCAGAGGCGGTATCCGTTCTCAACAAATAAATGTAACAGCAGAAAATAATACTCTGTCAGGTTACGGATATGGTACATCTGTCTGGATTTGTTATCCTCAAAATAAAATACGGTGGAAATCTGTACGCTGTTGTAATTGAAATCTTCGTTAACATCAATTTCTATTTGATTTGATAAATCGCTGAAAAAGTGCAAAACAAAAAACTGCACGGTTTTTATCTGGTCAAGATAGCTTGCATATTCACGCAGATAATGTTCAGTTCCGTCGTTCTCTCCTAAAAAATCCTCAATCATAAGTCTGTTCAAAAGACCGTAAAAAGTTCTATATTCCGCCAATGCCTTTTCTGCTTTTGCAGTTAACTTTTTAATCAGTGCAAATCTTTCTTCACTTTCATCAGGATATGTTCTGTAAACTTTTCTTATTTCATTTTGCAGTTCAGAATACTCTTCAAAATCTTCTTCTGAGAAACTAATCAACTCATTTTTGATAGTAGTATTTTCAATTGGAATCTTATTGTTATTTTCCTGCATATAGCCGGAAATATTTCCTTTGGAATCAATTTTTAATAATAAACCTTCGTGCTTTGCCATATACACCTCTGTCCTGAAGTGAAAATTATAAAAATCGCTTCAATTCATTTTGTCATATATTTTTCTTGAAAAGTATGAGATTATTGTATCACACTGGTGAAAAAATTCCAACAGCTTTTGGATTACAACTGAATAACCATACCAAAGCTAAAATATTTTGAAATCATATGAGGTATGAGTAACAGGGAAAGGAGAAAAATGATTAAGAATTTAAATTTGGAGTTGAGCAGTAAGGCAAGATTTGATTCAATCGACGGTGCAAGTCTTGTTGAAAAAGATTTGCCGAGAAAGAAGTTTATAATCAATTCACTTCTTGCAAGCGGTCTTTCGATTATAGCCGGCTCACCAAAGGTAGGTAAGTCGTGGCTTGTTCTTGACTGGTGCGTTCGGATTGCAAAAGGCAAAGATGTATGGAATCTGCATACCGACAGCGGTACAACTCTGTATCTGTCACTTGAAGATGATGAAAGCAGATTGCAGGACAGGCTGACAGCGATAACCGATGAAGTGCCGAGTGATGTTCATTTTGTTACGGATTGTTCAAAACTTGATGAAAGGTTGGAAGAACAGATTCAAACTTTTGTTGATGAGCATATGGATACTGTCTTGATAATCATTGACACGTTTCAACTTATCCGTTCTGCAAAAAATGACTCGAGCTATTCAAATGATTATCTTGAGGTACAGAAACTCAAAAAACTTGCTGATGAGTTGAAAATTGCTATTCTTCTGGTTCATCATTTAAGAAAGCAAGGCGACTCTGACCCAATCAATGAGATTTCAGGTACAAATGGTATAGCTGGCTGTGCCGATGCTCTATTTGTTTTGAAAAAAAGCAATCGCACGCAGGGCAACGCAACTTTATTTTGCACGGGAAGAGATATTGAGGACAGAGAAATTGAGCTTGCATTTTCAAAAGAGGATTGCACTTGGAAAATGACTGCAGACAGCGCAGAGAATCCGAATATGCTTTTGCCTGATGAAATGAACTTGCTCATTGAGATGATGAAAGCAGAAAAATATTTCAACGGAAGCAATGCGGAATTTCTTGAACGATATAATGCTTATTCAGGCAAAAATCTTTCTGCTCGTATTCTGAAAAGGATGATGAACAAGTGGAAGTATGACTTGAATGATAATCACGTTTATTTCAAATCGTATAAGGAAAATAACATCAGAAAGGTTGAAATCAAATATGATTTTGAGATTGATAATTCAGATAGCGAGTACGTTAGGTACGATAAGTACGATGAAAATATAGCCGTTTGATTTATCGTTTTTATCGTCCTTATCGTCCTTAATGCAGATGTTGAGCAGAATTTGGCGGTTTGTCCGACTTTCAAGAGAAAACGGATAAAGTACCCGACTTCAAGCAAAAATCAAAATTTGGGCGGTTTGTGAGCGAAAGTAATTCTATATAACGGATTATGAATTCAGCGTAAAGTTGGGGTTCACATTTTCACAGCTTTGAAGCTGTGGCAAGCAACGCATTCGGCTGGTCGCTGACCTGCCGAATGCAATATACGGGCAGAAGCCCGAACCCACTTTATTGGCAAAGGAGGAAACCTAAATGAAAGACAGAAAAATGAGCATAAGAATATCGGAATCCGATTTACAGAAGATTCACCATAAAGCAGATAAGGCAAATCTTTCTCTTACTGAGTATGTAACAAAGGTTTGCCTTGGAAAACAAATCTTTGTTATTAACGGACTTGATGAAATTATCCGTCAGCAAAAGGCTATAGGAAAAAACATAAATCAAATTGCAACACTTTGCAATATGGGTAAAGTCATTTGCTTTAATCTTGCTGAACTTACAAATCAGTATGCAGAGATGAATAAACTACTTACCGATTTGCTTGACAGAAAGAGGTGGTCATAATAGCAACAGTAAAATTTATCGCAAGCAAACAAATGCAGTCACGGCAAGGGTTAGCTTCAATCCTTGCCTACTGCAAACAGGATAAGAAAACTTTGTACGATGGCAGAAAGCTGGTGAGCGGAGTGAATTGTGTAGCAGAGTCAGCGTTCAATGAAATGATGAATACTAAAATTCAATATAGAAAAACTGATGGCAGAATGTACTATCATTTGTTTCAGTCGTTCCACCCCGATGAACCTATAACACCCGAAACTGCTCACGAAATTGCTTTGAAGTTTGCACAAGAGCAATTCAAAGGTTATGAAGTTTTAGTTGCTACTCATATTGACAGAGAGCATATACATTCACACTTCATTTTAAATTCTGTCAGTGCTGAAACAGGATTGAAATATCATCCAGATAAAAATGAGATACAACGGTTGAGAGATTATTCTGACAACCTATGCAGAAAATACGGTTTATCAGTTGTAATTCCTAAGCAACCAAAAGTAAAACAGATGTCGGCAAGAGAATATCGTTCAGCAGACAAAGGTCAAAGCTGGAAGTTACAGCTTGCAATAGCTGTTGATGAAGCTATGAAATATGCAACCTCAAAGGAACATTTCATAAGCCTGATGGAGAACGAAGGCTATGAAGTTAAATGGACGGCAGAAAGAAAAAGCATTACCTACACTACACCAAATGGAATGAAGTGCAGGGATAATAAATTACACGAAGAAAAATATCTTAAGGAGAATATGGAAAATGAATTCAGAATACGGGAAGAAATCACCACAGGAATTAAAGGAACAAGCCAAAAAGCAAATGCAAATCGCCTCAAAAGCAGAACCCTGCGTAGCGGTTACGGAGCAGAACTGGAAAGCATTAATTTCAACTCAGACAGCACAGATAGATATGCTGAAATCAATACTGGACGAAATTTCAGAACTGACTACGAAAGAGGAAATACGGATATACCTCAACCGCCAGATGAATTCCTTGCAGAAGTCTATCGACAATTCCAATGCAATGGCGCAGACCTTCAAGAAGGAGCTTCAGGATATGACGAACAATTACGTCAGTCAGATAAACAATGCGGCGAAGAATGCTTCACAACAGGTTGGGAGCACGAGCGAGAAATATTCATACAGTATCAGTCAGGCGGAGGAGAAACTGAATCATCATGTGAGGATACTGTTTTTCCTGGCTTTGATACCGACAGCTATTACAGCAATAACGGAAATGATATTGCATATCTGGTCGCAAATCTCACAAATATTTTAGACAGCAACCACCCTGTAGAGGACTGCACTACAATGAAAAAACCTCGTAAAGAGAGAAAGAACATACAAGAAAATCCACAAGGCGGATTTGGTATGAAGATGTAAAGAAAGGATTGCCATGAACGAAACTGAAAATAGAATAACACCAATCACAAGAAACGATATTGCGTTTAACCGCCGTCATCTGTACGAAAGCGATAAGGTTAAAATCGGCAAAAAGACATTTTTAGTCACATCGGTATTTCCTATCGGAACCGAGAACGGTGACAACCCAAGTGCCGATGAAAAAATTAAAAATTTACTTGAACGAAAAACGGGATAAATATTTTACTGGACATTCAAACCGAGTAGGAGTATTGTTGACTTGCAATCCTATTCGGTTTGATTCAACAGAGCCTGAACGGCTCGGAAAGGATGAAAAAATTATGAAATCAAACCAACAAAAGATTACCGCACTCTACTGCCGTCTTTCTCAGGAGGACGAGTTAGAGGGTGAATCAAACAGCATTAAAAATCAAAAAAGTATGCTCGAAAAATATGCCGCCGATAACGGCTTTGGCAACTGTCGGTTCTATATTGATGACGGTTACAGCGGAGTATCCTTTGAACGCCCTGACTTCAAGCGTATGATTGCCGATATGGAAAAAGGAGAAATTGGAACTGTTATCACAAAAGACCTTTCCCGACTCGGCAGAGATTACCTTAAAACCGGTACATATATTGAAATTATATTCCCTCAGAACGATGTGAGATATATTGCCGTAAATGACGGTGTTGATTCCGAAAAAGGCTGTAATGAATTTATCGGAATCCGTAATTACTTCAATGATTTCTTTGCTGCTGACACATCCAAAAAAATCAGGGCAGTCCAAAGAGCAAAGGCAGAGCGTGGTGAAAGGATAGGCTCTAAGCTTCCTTACGGATATATGAAATCCGAAGATAACAGGTTAGTACCCGATCCCGACACTGCTCCCGTGGTAAAACGAATCTTTGATATGTATGTCAACGGAGTGGGAACCCGTACGATTGCAATGACTCTTGAAAGAGATAAAATTATGTCGCCAAGCGCATATGCCTACTACAAATACGGCAGAAAAGAAAATGGCTTGAAGCTGAATAATCCCTATCTGTGGAGTGATGTTACACTTAGAGGAATGCTTGTAAACGAGGTATATATCGGCACAACGGCGAACTACAAAACCACCACCAAATCAAATAAGCTGAAAAAGCAAATTCACAACGACCGCAAGGATTGGCTAATATTTGAAAATACCCACGAGGCTATCATTGATAAATCCACCTTTGAAATGGTGCAGAAGTGGTTTGCAGGAAGAAGAAAACCGAATAAATCAGGTAAGACAGATGTGTTTGCCGGGTTAGTTTATTGTGCCGATTGCAAAAGCAGAATGTATCTTCGCCGAGTGCTTAAGTATCCTAAAGAAAACAACTACCTTTGCAAAACCTATCAGCGATACGGTAATAATCACTGTACGGCACACAGAATCAGCGAACAGGATTTACACGCTGTGATACTTCAAAAACTGAGAGAGGTAACGGCATATGTACGTGAGAATCCCGAAGAATTTTATGAAATAGCAAGCCGTAATGCAAGAGCCGAAGCCGAGCGTGAAATGAAAACTTATCTGAGGGAAAAAGAAGCGGCAGAACAAAGAATAGCAGAGCTTGAAAGTATCATCCGTTGTCTGTACGAAGACCGAGTGCTCGGACGAATTTCTGTTGAACGCTACGAATCATTGTCATCAGGATATGAAACCGAGCAGTCAGAACTGAAAACTAAGCTTAATGAGATGAACGCCTTTCTTGATGAGAACGAAAAGCGAGAGCAGTTGATTCAGGACTTTATTGAAAATGCAAAGAAGTACATTGACATTCAGGAACTGACGCTTGAAATTCTCAGAGCATTCATCAGCAGAATTGAGGTGCACGAAAAGGCAAAATGGCATTCAACAGAATGCGGAAATGATATTGTGATTTACTTCACCGTTGAGCGCAAGGAACAGCTTAATGTATGGCATAAAGAGATTAAAACCGCATAAATCAAGATGCCGAGGGGCGAAATTTTCCCTCGGTTGTAAAAGAAATATTTTCTGACAATAATGATATTACGCAGACGCAATGCTTTTTAATATTCTCTCTTATATGAGCAACAAACTTCTCGGAGAGGGAGATACCGTTGCATCAATAGACGAGCTTTATTTATTTTTGTCCAATCTAACGGCGATTGAATATATCCGCAACGCAATGAAGCGTGTCCGCAAGAAGGACTCAGCCGTTATACTTGCTTCGCAAAATATCGATGACTTTCTGATCCCGAGCGTTAAGGAATACACAAAGCCCTTGTTCTCAATTCCTACTCATCACTTCCTGTTCTTCCCCGGAAATATCAATCCAAAAGACTTTGAAGATGCCCTAATGGTAGAACCAAACGAGTATGACTTAATAAAGTTTGCAGAGCGAGGCACTTGTCTTTACCGTTGTGGAAATGAAAGGTATCTACTTCTTGTTCAGGCTCCCGAATACAAAGCTGAGATTTTTGGCGGTGCTGGTGGAAGATGATTTTTTGTAGACAAGCAAAGAATTGCCTGATATAATTTAATTAAATATTAGGAATTACGAAAGAGTGATATAATGAAAATATTCGAATTAAATCATATTGATCCTATAGAGAGAATAAGGCAGGCAATACAACAATCTATGCAGATATATGTAAATAGACTTATAGAGGGATATTATGAATTTGGAACAGAAGCATCTTTTCAACTCCATTTCTCAAGCATTTTAGATAGATTACTTGAGCTAAATACTAATAGTACTAACGAGTCTTTTACTGTTATGCTTGAAAAAAACTATCCGATTCAAGGTCAAAATGATAAGATTGATATCTCAGTTACATATAAAAATGAAACTGAGACAAAAACTGTTTTAATTGAGTTAAAAAATAAAAAAATCACAGACAGTGCTTCTGACAATGGTAACATTGATTCATATATTGATATATATACATTAAGCACACAATTATATGGTAATAATGAAAATATGATTGATGGTGCATTTTTTATTTTTTTAACTGATTTGCAGACCTATCCAAATATTCCAATACGCGGTACTCGTGTAGAACTTCCAATGTATGATGGTGCAGTCATAAAAAAGAATACTCATTATATGGTTAGTGGTAGATCAGCAAAAGAAAGAACTACTAAATATCCAAATGGGTTTTATTTCATAAAAGAATATAAAATAGAATACACGAAATTTTTTGTAACCGAAAAACCATTTTGGTATTTTATGATTGAATTATAGTTAGTAAAAGGATGATAAAATAGTAGGAGGAATTATGTGCATTTATTATGATATTACAACATCTAACAAAGCGTTTGAATTTTTACTTGATGAACTTGGTTTTTGTAGCGAAGACTTAATTATGGAGTTCTATGTCAATTGTAATAATGATATTGAACTATTTTGGGAAAGAAATAAACATCATATTGAAAATATTGATATTAATCAAGTTCGTTTTGTGGCTTTTCATGTTACTGGAAGTCTTGATGATTGTTGTGAAATAAACACCTTTGGCGTTAGGAATTTGCAATATGTACTTAGCCACAACACAAAATTATCTTGTTTACTACAAGAATGTGGTATATCTTTTAATATTGAGAAACGCACTATGAGCATTGGCAATACTATATATAATATTGATTTTGATTATTACTGCAATTGTAGAATCAAATCATCGTTTGATGAAAAATTAAAATCAGTTGCACACCGTGTATTCTATGATTTTTGTGTTGATGGATTTATGTATAATGATTACATTGAAAGCTATGGAACTGATATTCATAAGCGCCCAGAGTTTATTAGAACTTTGATTGATCTGTCCGATGAAGCTCAAAAATTGGATGCGTATTGGAAAGCAAAAAGTAAACCCTATAAAGTGGTGTTTTATGCAACAGCAGAACAAATACACAAATTTACTTTTGGAGAGTTAAATAGAAACAGTCTGCCATATACTGAATATGAGCAAAATGTTATTAAAAAATGGATGCTAATAAATGCTGTTGATCGAGCTTTTGAACCTTGTAGAGAATGTTTTATCTATATCAGAGATGATGCTTATATTCCAGCTAATCAAATTATTCGTTGTGAAAAGATGAGCTGAATATTAACGGGAAATTTAATGTTTTATTGTATTTTGATTTCAATTGAATATGGTACCAAGCCAGTTGCTCATTAGTTTTTATGATTATGAGTTAGCTGGCTTTTATACGGAGGTGATTTTGTGAGTGCAACCATAGGTGCGGCACTGAAGAAAATAGCAGTTGCTCTGCTAACAGATAAAAAAGTAATAAAAACAATAGGCGGTATAGTAATCGGCATAATCATAATTGTGGTTATGCCGATTATTGCTGTTGTTTCCGTTTTCAACGGAAGTATGGATATTGATACCGACAAGCTCTATCAGTCCATACAAGAAAACATTTCAGCAGAGCAGATGGAAAATCTACAGCTTATCAACGACACAATGACAGAGGTTGAAAATCAACTCAAAAGCAAAAAGCTGTCCGACTATAACGCACAGGCAGAGGTTATCTATCTGTTTTCTCTGTCCGATAAATCAGAGGATGAGGACTTTGTAAAAAACTTTGTATCCTGTTTCAAGAAGAATCAGTCTGATGAGGATTTGATAAAAACCGTCAATCAGAAATTCGGAACGGAGATAAAGTATGACGAGTTTAAAAAGATGATGCAGTCAATCAAGGGTGCGGAAATCAGCACCGCAGGCTTTACCGATAAGATCACGAAAAATAATCTTGACCTTGTCAAGTGGTGCGAGAACGCATACAAAAACGGCTGGGGTTATGTTTACGGCGGTTACGGTCAGGTCTGTACAAAGCAGTATCTCGACCAACAGGCGTCGTTGTTTCCCGGAAATAACGAGGCAGGCGGTGAAATGCGACAGGTCGCTGAAAAGTGGCTCGGCAAGAGAGTATGCGACTGCATAGGCTTGATAAAATCCTACGCTTGGTACAACTCTGACAGCGGAGAAATTGTAGCAGGTTCAAACGGGTTTACGGATTGCGGTGCAAATTCTATTTGGAACAATGTTACAGAAAGCGGACCGATTTCTAATATGCCCGATACACCTGGACTTGCTGTCTGGATGGACGGACATATCGGAGTGTACATCGGCAACGGTGAAGTCATTGAAGCACAAGGCACAGCCTACGGAGTTGTCAAAACAGAGCTTAACGGTCGAGGTTGGACTAAGTGGCTGAAGATTCCAAACATCAAATATATTGATAAAAACAAAAAGTGAGGAGTGATTGAATTGAAAAAATCAAGTATCAGCATTATGTATGACGATGAAAAGTTGTCTGCAATCAGGCTGTATATGTCACAGCGTGATTTGGATTTCAAGGAAGAGCTTGAAAAATCTGTGGACGCTCTGTACGCAAAATATGTCCCTGCAAATGTCAGGGAATTCATTGATATGAAAGGTTCACAGGTAAAAACACCCAAGCCTAAAAAGCCAAAGCTACAGGAAGAAAATACCGAGGTGGTAACTTGAAAAATCAGAATTTCGGAATAGAAATTGAAATGACCGGCATCACTCGCAGTACTGCGGCGAAAGTGATTGCCGGTTATTTTCATACAGAAGCAACTCATGTCGGCGGCTGCTACGATGCGTATTCTGTTCGTGACAATGACGGCAGGATGTGGAAGATTATGCGTGACGCAAGCGTTAGATGTGAAAACCGTTCGGGACAGAATGCAAGCTCTCTGTACTCGGTAGAGTTTGTCACTCCCATTTGTAACTATGATGATATAGAAACTATACAGGAGCTTGTCAGAAAGCTTCGTGGCGCAGGAGCGAGAGTCAACTCAAGCTGTGGTTTGCATTGCCATATTAATGCGGCTCCGCATACCCCGAAAACACTTCGCAATATCGTAAACATTATGGCGGCGAAAGAGGATTTGCTCTACAAGGCATTAAAAGTGAATGTATCAAGAGAACATTACTGTCAAAAGATGGACACTCGCTTTCTTGATGAAATCAATAACCGTCCTCCTATGTCTATGGAGCAATTCAAGTCAATGTGGTATGACGGAGAGGACTACAGTTACCGACACTATGATGATACTCGCTACCACGCACTGAATCTTCACAGCGTGTTCTACAAGGGTACGATTGAATTCCGTCTGTTCAATTCAACCTTACACGCAGGCGAAGTCAAAAGTGCGATTCAACTGTGCCTTGCAATCAGTCATCAGGCATTGATACAGAAGTCTGCAAGACACGCTAAAACTGTATCGGATAATGAAAAGTACACTTTTCGTACATGGTTGCTCCGACTCGGCTTAATCGGTGACGAATTCAAAACAGCTCGTCATCATCTGCTGAAAAATCTTGAGGGCAACATTGCGTGGAAGGATCCTGCACAGGCTGAAAAGCAAAAGGAAAGACTTGCTCAAAAACGAGCCGCACAGTTGAACGATACAGTTCAGAATACAAACGAAAATATAAATATCAACGAACCCGAATCTGAAACTGCAACTGAGCAGAATGAGGATTCGGGTTTTGTTATGAGTATGTAAGGAGAGAAATCTATTATGAGTAAAAAATTATACATTGCCTATGGCAGTAATCTCAATCTTAAACAGATGAAATACCGTTGTCCGACAGCAAAGCATGTCGGAAAGGGTGTAGTCGAAAATTACGAATTACAATTCAAGGGTATGCCTCACTGCTCCTATGCAACAATCGCACCTTGCGTCGGTAAGTCCGTTCCCGTTGCACTGTGGGAGCTTCAGCCGAGAGATGAAAAACTGCTTGACCGCTACGAGGGTTACCCCTCTCACTACTTCAAACAGGAATTACCTGTGAAATTGAATAACGGTTCTGAACTGACTGCAATGGTTTACATTATGAATCTTAAGCAGAATTTCGGATTGCCAAGCGCAAGCTACTACGATACAGTATCACAGGGCTACAAGGATTGCGGTTTTGATTTAAAAGCTTTAAACGAAGCCGTGAATGACAGCGCAGAAAAGTTCTACGAAAACCTTGAACAGAACAACCTGTTTGATTCACCTGATGAAGATGAGAATATGGGAATGGGCGGTATGAGTTTATGAATGAGAGAAAGAAATTGAAAAAGCATCTCGGCGATAAATATATTTTCAAAATGTATTTGTCTGTGAACGAGGTTAAGAAATTACTTTCCGAAAATTCAAAAGACAAGCACGACACTCTGTTTGCTTCACTCACAGTCGGCTGTGTAAAAATCAACGCCGTAGTATTTCCTACTCCCGATAAAATGCTCCTCGGATTTGATATTCTTGTAAAGGACACACCCGAGAGCGAAGAATGGATTTGCTATGACACATTAAGTGATGAAATTAAGTTATCCCCTCGAAGTATTGAACAATCAATGTTCGATATTCTGAATCGTGAGGTTAAGGAGTACGGACTGTCATATACCAAGTGCAATTTTGAAGTGATAAACGGCAAAGTGATTAAGTAAAGAATAACGGCAGTATTCTCGCCACATTCGCCTCGTGTCGGCTTTTAAAGGAGAAGTCGGAAAAGTATCCGAAATCGAATAAAAGCCGAAATCGGGCGGTTTGTGGCAAGGTGTGAAAAATCGATGATATGGTAAATCGGGCGGTATTTCAAGGGCTGAAAAATAAGCAGGAGAAAGACACGGGGTTGCAGTCGCTCTCTCGTGTCGGTTTACGGCAGACGGCAACGCCGACTGCTATGCAGTTTTTCGCATTTTTCAGTCTCAAAAATCCATAGGGGTTAATTTTCAGCCTTGGGGTTGTACTTGTGGGTCTAACTGCCCGAATTGCCGAATAAAATGCCAAAATTCAAGGAGTTGCAACTATGGGTTGTAACAAAAAGGAGGTTTTACACTTGAATGAAACGGATAACAGAAAAGAAGTAAAGCGGAAGTTTGCACTATGGATAAAGGAATCCACACTTGACATGGTTCAGAATATATACAAGGAAGATAACTGTTCCAGCCGAAGCGAGTTTATTGAAAAGGCAATCATTTTTTATGTGGGTTACCTTTCCTCAAACGATAACAGTCAGTATCTTCCGAATGTAGTTACTTCAACTTTGAAATCAATTGTTGCGGAAAGCGACAACCGAATGAGCAGGCTGATTTTTAAATTAGCTGTTGAACTTGCAATGACAATGAATATTATTGCCTCGTCACAGGACATAGACAAGATGACTCTTACAAAACTTCGTGGCGAGTGCGTCAAGGAAGTCAAGCGGCTTAACGGTTCATTTTCCTTTGATGACGCATACGATTGGCAGAAAGGATAATTATTTGTGGCAAAGTTAGTTACAAAGTTTAAATATCTCAAGCCGAATCGAAAAGTCAGTGCAGGCGGTTATGCAAAATATATTGCCACTCGTGAGGGAGTGGAAAAGATAGACGACACTAAAAAGTTTGCTCCTGCAACAGCAAAGCAGAAAAATTTAATTGAAAAAATCATAAAGGATTTTCCCGACAGCAAGGATATGTTTGAGTATTCCGATTACCTTGAAAAGCAGAATGTAGGCTCGGCTTCCGATTTTATTTCCCGTGTTATGGAGGACTATGCCTATGAAATTTCGGGAAGAAGAGCATATGCCGACTATATTGCTACCCGTCCACGTGCCGAGAAATTCGGCTCACATGGACTGTTCACAGATGACGGTGTTCAGGTTCAGCTATCAAAGGTAACGGAAGAACTCGACAAACACAAAGGAAATATCTGGACTGCAATAATATCAATACGCAGAGAAGATGCACAACGGCTTGGCTTTAATACCGGAGCTCGCTGGCGGGATATGCTCCGCACACAGACAGAAGCACTTGCTAAAAATCTGAAAATACCAATGGAGAATCTTCGTTGGTATGCTGCATTTCATAATGAATCGCACCACCCTCATGTGCATCTGATTGCATATTCAACTGTGGAGAACGAAGGCTATCTCACGCAAAAGGGAGTTGAAAATCTGCGCTCGTCATTTGCAAAAGATATTTTTCAGCAAGATTTATTGTGCATCTATGAAAAGCAAACCGAACACAGGGATAAGCTCCGTGCTGAGGCTCGTGACATTGTAGATGATTTGGTTTCGAAAATAAACTCGGAAATATATATCAGTGCATCAATTCAGCACAAGCTGTTGGAACTTGCCGACAGACTTTCACAAACGAAAGGTAAAAAGGTTTACGGCTATCTTAAACTTGATGTAAAGGCGATTGTGGATTCCATTGTTGATGAGCTTTCAAATGATGACAGGATTAAAAAATTATATGACCTTTGGTATGAGCAAAAAGAAAATACAATTCGTACCTACACAGATGAAATTCCTGACAGGATTCCTCTTGCCCAAAACAAGGAATTTAAGTCAATTAAGAATGCTGTAATCAAGGAAGCGTTAAAATTAAATCTCACTGAAGATGAAGTTGAGAAAAACGAAAATACAGACGAAGAATTTGTTTCAAATCTCTTTGAATATGAAGAAAACACCTCTGCCGAATCAGTCTTTGATTCAGACAGAGGTGTTCTGTATCCTCATTATTCAATTAAAACCAACCGAAACAGCGTTGCAGTTTCTTCCCTTTATCTCCTGCGCTATCTCTGCAACATAATTGAAAATAGGCTTCGCTTTGAAGAAAAACAGAAAGCGCAAAGGACGGATAAAAAATTGCAGCAGAAGATTAATGATAAAAAGCAGGCTCGGGGGTTGAAGATGTAAGTTTGATAAACTGGGATTTATTATGTATTTCTTATTCTAATTTCATTTTCTCCCAAAGCACCTCTGTATCCTGTTTTGCTCCGTCAAATTTAGGCCATGCATCAACACAGTCGTTATTTTTTCTTGGAATAATATGAATGTGAAAATGCGAAACAGATTGTCCTGCACTTTTACCACTGGCATTTAACAGATTAACTCCATCATAACCACAGTTGTTCACAAGATGATTTGAAACTTTCTTTACACTAGCCATAAGCTTGTATAATGTTTCTTCATCACAGTCCAATATGTTTTTTACATGTTTTTTTGGTATAGCTAAAATATGTCCATCAACGTCTTTTGCTATATCCATAAAAGCTACTGTCCACTCATCCTCATAAACTTTCATCATTTTGTTTTCGCTGATTAATTTGCAAAAAACACAGTCATTCATATATTTACTCTCCAAATTCCAACTTATCAATAGGTTATTTTACAATTATCATAGCACACACAAATAAATTTGTCTATCAAAAAATCATCACACCGCCAAGGAACAACTGCACCCATACGCTGACCGGTGCCACCTGTCACAGTGATAAGAGAAGAAGTACCCAATCTAAGATATTACAGCAGAAAGAAAAAATATATTATACTCAAGGAAGTGATTAAAATATCAAACTATATTCATTTTACAAAAGAACAGCGAGAACAGGCAAGGCGTACTGACCTTGTCTCTTTTTTAATCAGTCAAGGCGAGAAAGTCAAGAAATCAGGCTCGGAGTATGAATGGCTTGACGGCTCGCAAAAGGTTACAATCAGAGGTCACCTATGGTATCATCAGTACGAACAGAAAGGTGGCGATGCGGTTGACTTCGTCCGCAGATTTTATAACAAGGACTATGCCGAAGCGGTGGAAATGCTTTTGAACGGCAGTTACGGTCAAATCATAACCTCACCGCCCATAGAAAAAAGCCACAAACCCTTTGAACTGCCGCCGAGGAATGACAGAATGAGCAGAGTCTTTTCTTATCTGCTGTTGACTCGTGGAATTGATAAAGATGTGCTTTTTGAGTTTGTGGGTCAGAAAATGATTTATGAGTCAGCCGATTATCACAATGCGATATTTGTCGGTTACGATTCAAACGGTAATCCTCGCCACGCACATAAGAGAGGAACGGTGACAAGCAATCCGTACAAGGGAAATGTTGCAGGCAGTCAACCTGAATATAGTTTTCACTGGCACGGTACAAGCGACAAGTTATTCTTGTTCGAAGCTCCGATTGATATGCTTTCCTACATTTCAATGCACAAGAAAAACTGGAAAAATCATAGCTATGCGGCATCCTGCTCCGTATCGGACAGGGTGCTTTTTCAATGTCTGAAAGATAATCCGAATATCAAAAATGTGTTTCTCTGCTTTGACAATGACGAAGCAGGACAGACGGCAAACAAACGCATAGCCGGAAAATTAAACTCAATGAATATCCGAAATGAAATCCTCATTCCTACCCATAAAGACTGGAATGAGGATATTTTAAACGGTGAAAGGACTGATGAAATATGCCGTCAAGTGTTATAACTCTGATTGTTGTTGCAGGCTCAATGTTTGCCTTGTTCATAATAATTTCTACGGTCGGCAATTACTATTCACTCAACCGTATAAAGAATAAGACGGTCGGTCAAGGTCAGCACGGCACGGCTCGTTGGGCGACCAAAAAGGAAATCAAGAGAACTTACAAGCAAATTGATTTTCAGCCTAACGAGTGGAGAAATAATCCTGAAAGCAGACCAACTGAACAAGGAATAGTTGTTGGCTGTAAGAACAGCAGGAAAGGAACAACCGCATTGATTGATACAGGAGATGTCCACGCTCTGATGATTGGTGCGGCAGGCGTCGGCAAGACTGCATTTTGGCTTTATCCATGCATTGAATATGCCTGTGCAACGGGTATGTCATTTTTATCAACTGACACTAAGGGCGACATTGTTCGAAATTACGGAACGATTGCAGAAAAGTATTACGGCTACAAAATTTCAGTAATAGATTTGCGTAACCCAACACGCTCTCACGGCAACAATCTCCTGCATCTTGTGAATAAGTATATGGACTTATACAAAGCCGAACCCGAACAGCTTGTTTACAAAGCAAGAGCAGAAAAATACGCAAAAATCATTTCAAAAACGATTATTCTTTCAGGTATGGACTCGGCTTCATTCGGACAGAACGCTTACTTTTATGATGCGGCAGAGGGACTTTTAACAGCAACTATTCTGCTTGTTTCGGAATTCTGCGAACACGAAGAACGGCATATTGTTTCGGTATTCAAAATCATTCAGGAATTACTCGCCCCGACCAACAAGAAAGGCAAAAATCAGTTTCAGCTATTAATGGACTATCTTCCCGATGACCACAAAGCAAAATGGTTTGCAGGGGCGGCGCTGAACACAGCCGAGCAGAGTATGTCAAGTGTTATGAGTACGGCACTTTCAAGGCTGAATGCTTTTCTCGACTCCGAGCTTGAACAGCTTTTGTGTTTTGATACAGAAATAGACGCTGAAAAATTCTGTAATAAAAAGTGTGCGATATTCATTGTAATGCCAGAAGAAAACCCCAACACTTTCTTTATGGTTTCGCTGATTATCCAACAGCTTTACCGAGAAATACTTTCTGTTGCAGATGAAAATGGAGGTGTACTGAAAAACCGCTGTGTGTTCTTCTGCGATGAGTTCGGCACTTTACCGAAAATTGACTCAGCCGAGATGATGTTCTCCGCTTCTCGTTCAAGGCGGTTACAGATAGTGCCAATAATTCAATCCTTCGCACAGCTTGAGAAGAATTACGGCAAAGAGGGGGCTGATGTAATTGTCGACAACACACAGCTTACAATCTTCGGTGGATTTGCACCAAACAGCACAAGTGCCGAGGTACTATCAAAAGCACTTGGTTCAAGAACTGTAATGTCTGGTTCGGTTAGCAAAGGCAAGGATAATCCGTCACAATCCTTGCAAATGATTGAACGACCTTTGATGACTCCCGATGAGTTGAAGTCACTTCCAAAAGGCACATTCGTTGTTATGAAAACAGGCTTTTATCCGATGAAAGTTAAATTGAAATTATTCTTCAAATGGGGAATAGAATTTGAGGGAAAGTATGAGGTCATGGAAAATGGCAATCGTGAAGTTCATTACGCAAACCGTTCGGAGTTGTTCAATAACATAATTCAGACATACTGTCCTCAATACTTTGAACAGCCTGTTACCAACTCGGATTTTGATGAAGCAAGCGGTGAAAAAAAGAAGAAAAATGAAAATCTTAAAACCTCGCCAAATGCAGAACAGACTGTGTGTGAAGATATTGTTGATGCGGATGAACCAACATCAGCACAGCAAGATGAGCCAACAAAAGAACCCGAAAATTTAATCGGTGAACAGGATGCAAACAAGCAGGGAAAAGTAGTCGTCAGAACCGAACGACCACCACAGGGGGATAACAGCAATGAGTAGATTAACTTTTCTGTATCAAATGGACTTACCTCACCGAGCCGTTGCCGTATATACCTACCTCCACGACCGAGCCGATAAAAACGGTGAATGCTTCCCCTCTGTAAAAACAATAGCAGGCGACATAAAGCTGTCGCCTGCTACTGTTCGCAGAGCTATTAAAGATTTGAAAAAAGCAGGTTTAATAGAAACTAAACAGCGTTATCATGAACAGGGCGGTAAGAGCAGTTTGCTGTTTAGGTTAAATTAATTAGGTGCATGAAATTTAGAATTAAAATTATTTTTGTATCGAATACACCTCAAAGGTATTGAAATCACATTTGAATGTATCCGTTAATTCCAAAATAAAATTATCTTTTATGTAATCAGGCGTCTTGGTTAATTCGTTCTTAACAAACCAAACCGTATTATCAAAATCAATATAATTTACAATATCCTTTTTATTGACACAATCAACATTGTCAAAAGCCGAAAACCACGGTTCGTAATAAGTGCAGATATGCGTGTTTTCGGGATAATAATATGACAAAATTCCGAATGAGCTGTCGCAATATAAAAATGTATCTGTTGAAGAAGCTATTTCATCAAAGCGGTTGAAAAAATTATTCATTGACGGGTTGTATTCAAATATTCCCGTGCCGATAAGACAGGCTACGTTAAGTGCGCAAAGCAATACGCAAATAATATTTTTAACTTTTTCTTTTATATGTTGTGTGCCGAAAGCGACAAGCAGCGCGAAAATTCCCGATATAACAACGCTGTACCTCGCTATGTAAAAGGGGCGAATGAAAATTGTCACAAGCAGACCTATCGCCTGAACGCTTAATACGCAGGTTATCGCAAATATTACAGATAACCTGCGGTTTTCCTTTTTGGCGAGTATCAGCGTGGAAATAACAAGTCCCGATGCAAACACAACCACCGAAAGCGGTTCTACTCCTTTTAGCCAGAAGCTACCGGCAGCCGCCTCGGTTTGATATAACAGCGGGATAATCCACGGAGAATATCCCACCGTCATAGCTATATCAGATATTATGATTGCTTTTATCAGCTTTCCGTCTTTTACAAAAGCATAGATATTCACGAAAATGAAAATCACGCCGACCGCAAGCAAAGCGTAAATGTGGTTGTACGCGGCAAACAAAGCGGTGATAACAAATATAACGCAATGCCGCGTCCCGTGATTTTCAAGAAACAGCAAAGCTTCCGTAAAGCAAAGTGTAACAAAAAATATGGACCATTGATACGATCTCTGCTGAACGCTGAAATAAAGCGACATTGGAATCGCGCCGACGGTAAGCATATAGACTGTTGATGTTTTTCTGCCGAAATGTTTTTTGATTACCGTTAAGCCAAGTGAAAGCGTCGCAATATAGCCAAGTACCGAAAAAGCTTTGGTAATCGGTATTGAATAACCGAAAATCTCACAAAACACCTTTAGCGATATAAAGTAAAGCGGCGGGTGCATATCTGTTTTTAATATTTTGATTATTTCTGAAAAGCTATGCTGAATCAGAGATAAGGTGTATGCCTCGTCAAACCATAAATTGTCGTTAAAAATAAGACTTATAGAAAACAAAGATAGTATTGTGAAAATTATATATGATAAATTGTTATAGCGATTTTTAAAACATTTCATTAGATATTCCTTTTCCTGATACTATAATTTGATTTTTAACATCAAAATTACATAAATAATTGTTGAAACAGACAATAGTATCAATGCAGATAGATTATATAAGTCTAAGAAAATATAATTTATTTCTAAAGAGCGATACTTAAGCACTTACATGATTATTATAAAACTCGAAAAAGCCTAGATAAATCGTAACTGAACAGTGTTACCGTGAACAAGGGCGGTAACACTGTTTCAATAAGTAAATAACGAATAATAATATATGTAAATATAAGAGATTATGTTTGATTGCTATTTTGTATATTAGAGTTTATTCCAATAGTAGAAGTAAATGTATTTGTATCACTATTAAATTTCATTTCTAAATTTCCATTGTATTTTGCAACTACTCGTTTAATGCTTCTGGTTCCGATTCCGTGCATACCAGAGGTGATTTTAGAAGATACAAGAGTTCCATTGATGTATTTAGGTTTCTTATTGCAAGAATTTGAAATTTTAATAATTACAAAATTTGAATTTCTTGTGCAAATAGAAAAATCAATAAATTTATCGTCAGTCAACAATGCAGATTCAACTGCATTCTCTAATAAATTATCTAACAAAGCTGTTATATCATGTTCTTTCATAAAATCAAGATTTGCGTTTTTGATGCTTATTGTAAAATTAATTTTATTTTTTTTGCATATTTCATAATATCTATGGGTTACTAAATTAACAACTGAGTTTTTGCAATAATCTACAGGATTCATAACACTAAAATCTTCAACAATTTCGGATATATATTGTGATATATTTGAATCTTCTTTTTCCGATAATTGCTGAATGGTTTTTAAGTGTTTCGTTATATCATGAATTAATATTTTTGAATTTTCATTTTGTTCTCGCAACAATTCATAGTAATCTATTGTATTTTTTTCCTGCTGATAATCTAAAAGTATTTGAGTGTATTTCCTATTTATTTTTATCGTTGTTTCATGGAGGTAAAAAACTATTATGTTTGACAATAGTATGAGAATGTTACCTATGATTATAGCAATTTTAAAGTTGTTGTTTACGGAGTAGAATGTACAAAGATATACATTTGTACACATCAAGATTATTGAGGCAATGGGCAAAAAACAAAGTAATATTGAAAATTTAGAATCCGTACTTTTAGACTCTTTTTCAGAAAATTTTAGAACACCCCATATAAAAATAAAATAAAGCAATTTACTCATAATTGCCTGAATAATGAGGATAAATGCGTCAGACCGGCTTTCAAAAAGACTAAAACGAGATACAACAGAAAATGGTAAAATAACAATTAATTCTGTGATAATCATTAAAAACAACAAGACAAAATTAGCAAATATACCGGATTTTATGCTTGAATTATAGCAAATTCTCAAGATAATAAAATTGCAAACATAAAAACAAACAGCATTTATCAGCGGAATTTCGATAAGGTTTATAATATATAGGACTAAACCGGATAAAAGTATTGATATAGGAATAAATTTTTTTGATATTCTTCGTTTAAATTTAAAATCAAAATAATAAAAAGATATGAGTGACTCAATCAGAAAGACTACAGCGTAACAGATATTAGAAATCATGTTGTCCCTCCCATATATTCATAAAAGGCTTTTTTAAATGATACATAGAAACTACGGGATATAGGTACTGTTGCTTTTTTAGAATTAAATGATAATGTGATTTCATTTTTATTAAAGTCTGTTACATTCTTTAAATTAACTATGTAACTATAGTGTGATTGGGCAAAATACTCGTATTTGGATAACTGCTTTTTCCAATAATCAAACTTTTTATTTGAAATGAACTCTTGCGTTTTTGTAACTAGTTTAGTTTTGCGATTTTCTATAGTTAAATACAAGATGTCAATTGTAAATATATTGTGACATTCATCAAAATAGTCTAAGACAATTTTTTCTGTGCTTTGTTTATACAGATTTAAAGCAATCTTCATGCTCCTAAAAAATCTATTTTCGTCAATGGGTTTAGACAAAAACCTAAAAACATTGAGATCCATTGCATCATCTAGGTATCCTTGAAAAGAAGTAACTATAAAAATAATAATATTAGGATTTATTTTTTGGAGATGTTTTGTAACTGTGAGTCCGTTAACACCGGGCATTTCTATATCAATAAACGCAAAATCAGTTTTAATTTGTTTATCCAATATAAAATCCCCATTTGAAAAGCAGGTAATATCAAAATTATAGGTTGACTGTTTTGATAATTTAAGGAGAAAATTTTTGATTTGCTGAACGATTTTCAAATCATCATCACATATCAGTACATTCATAGAGCTATACCTCCTTAATTAGGATTATAACTCAAAAAAAAGAATTTGTCATCTGTTTTATTCCTGTTCAGTTAAAACTCTATATATTATTTTTGATATTAAATTCAATGATTTAATTTGTTAACAATATTTTGAGGAATGTTATTACTTTTTAAAGTACTTAATAAGAGATAGTCAGGTGTGATATTTAATGCATTGCAAATTTTCGCAAATGTTTCGATACTTGGTACAGAGTAACCATTTTCAATATTTGATATGTGGTTATTTGAAAGGTTTGTTTTTTTTGCTAAAACATTTTTCTCCATTTTTATTTCTTTTCTATGTTGTGCTATACAAATTCCTATTTTTGTAGTCTACATACATTAATATCAACCAATAAAATGTTATCAATCATCGACAATATTGTTAATAAATTTAAAAAAGATAATATTCTTATATGATTATAATATTTAAAAGTTTTTATATAGTTGTAAGATGAAGGGCTATAATAGATTAAAAGTGCATTTTTTGTCGAATTTGTTACCGGTTTTGCAAAAATAAACATAATTTTATATATTCTGATAAAATATATAACAAGGAGGTTGCTAATACAGTGACTTGGCCGCAAGCGGTTCTTCTTCAAATTATGTAAACAAAGAGGCAGGCTACGGTACTACTGTTGGTAGCACTAAACACATTTTCACGTTGAGCAATAACAGCAATACATTAATATACAATGTTGTGGGAACTCAATCATAAGTAGATATTCAAGTTGAGGGTGTCCTTATACTATAAGGAACCCTTTTGAGGATGAAGCTAATGTTAAATTTATCAATTAAAATCTTTTGGCATTTTTTTAAAAATAATAAGTTATTGGTTGGATTTCTTTGTTTAATACAGATAATATCAATATTTGCATCTCTTTTTGTGTTTTCGTATTTTGCAAGCTATACAAATGCGAATAAAAAATATGATAGTTCTAAGACATATACTGTATCGTTTAATGGTGCATTCATCGATGATAATACGATGCTAAAAGAGATAGAGCATTTTAATAATAAGTGTGATTTAGAATTAAATGCCGTCTCTATAAAAGCTAATATTGATGATACAAGAATAATGTTTGACTATCTTTACTATCCCAATCACATTAAGCATGGTAGATATTTCAACCAAGACGAATTTGTGACAAACAAACATGTAATAATATCAGGTGATGAAGGTGTGATAGAAGAGGATAAAATATCAATATGTAATGATAAATATACTGTAATTGGTACATATTCAGTTGGCGGTTATAATATATTGCCTATATCGTCTATAAATGATGTGAAGCATAATAATGAATCTGTATCAATTGTTTTAGATAAATATCCTGATGACGATGAAAATAATAAAATTATTTCTCAATTGACGGAATGCTTTGAAAATGCAGAAATAATCTATCCGGAAAGAATAAAAAATATTGACAGCTTATGGAATGATTCTACTACTATTATATATATAGGAATATTTTTGTTATCAATGATAAATGTAGCATTTGTCTATTTATATATATTAGAAAAGAATAACAAAATTATTTATATTTATAGATTGAACGGTGCGACAAAAACAACTTGCATTTTTCTCTTAGCTAATGTAATTTTCATTATTGCTTTAATATCATTTGTATGTGGATGTATTTTTTCAAGATGTGTCTTGCCAAGCATAATTGAATATGTACAATATGAGGATTTTACATACAGCTTAGGAATATATGATTACATTAGTATGATTATAGTGTACTTTATAGTTATTATTATTACTAGTGCTCCTGTAATTTCAAAATATGTAAAAAATATATCTATTTCCGAAAAAAGATTGGGGTGACAAAATAATGAAGTTAATTAAATTTTCATACCATCTTTTCTGTAAGAATATATTAATGAGCATAATTATAATAATACAATTAGTTGCTTCCACTTTATTATTAAGCGATATTTTAGTTACTGCAAATAGTTACTTTGTTACAGTTGATGAGTACATTAGCAGTGGACTTTCAAATATAAACGGAATAATAGTTGATAATGGCGGTAATCCTGTACCAGACAGATTATTAAATAAATTGCCCGAAAATTCAATAGATTATTGTGAATTGGGTGGTGTAGCTTACTTAGGAGAATATACTCTTTATGGATATAGCAATGAATTTGTAAATGATTATACTCCCGAATTATTAGAAGGAACATGGCTAAACGAGTGTACAGATGATTTAAAAAACATTCCTGTAGTAATACCTTATTCCTTAAATAAACATTTTAATATTGGTGACATAATTGATATTGATTCAGAAAATGGTTTTACGGGAAAGATTGTTGGTATATTAAAAACCTCCTACTACTGTACTTTTAATAATGGCGGTACAGAATTGAATACAAAAGATATGTTAGGCAAAGCAGATGAATCATTTGAAATTCCGTTATTAACATTATATAATTATTTGCCAAAAGAAATTATTAGTACCGGAATGACTGAAGCTATAGTTTTAAAAAATTCAAACGATTTAAATGAAGCTTATAAACTGTTTAGTAATTATTATTATGTCAGAACTTTTTTTGATGTGTTAGAAAACGGAAAAGAAGATGCTTATGCAAGAGTTAGAGCATTAGGTCCGATTCTTTTAACTTTATCTTTAGTTTCGTTGTTTGGAATGATTGGTTGCATTGCTATTTCTACTTATAAGAATCTTTATTTTTATTCCATTTTATATCTATGCGGTGCTTCAACCAAAAAATGTTTTTTGATAAGTTTATTATATACTGTTATCTATATTGTTCTGACATTGGTTGTATTCTTTGTAATATTTATTTTTGTTATGCAAAAAAGTATGTGTTGGCTTAATTATATTGCTATAATAGCTATAATTATGATACTGTTATCATTATCGTTAATTCCTTATAGAATATTAAAGAAAAACCCACCTATAGAAGTTTTTAAATATAAAAGATAATCGGAGGCAACTATGATTGAAATTAAAAATTTGAACAAGATATATTTAAAAGGGAAAAAAAATATGGTTCATGCGTTAAACAACATAAACCTAAAAATTGACGATAGAGAAACGGTTGCAATTATAGGAGAAAGCGGTGCGGGTAAATCCACATTATTACATATTATGTCATGCATTGATAATTTTGACGGAGAATATTATCTTGATAATATTGATATTAATAAACTTAGCGAAAGTAAAAAATCAAAGCTTAGAAGTTCTAAGATTGGAATAGTATTGCAGGATTTTGCATTGATTGATGATTTTACTGTTTTTGAAAATGTAATGACACCCTTATATTTTAATAAGAAAATAAAGGATAAAAAAGGTTCAGTAATGAGAGCTTTAAAGAAAACAGGAATTGTGTCCCTGAAAGCTAAAAAAGTATCACAGCTTTCCGGTGGTCAAAAACAGAGGGTAGCTATATCGCGTGCTTTGGTTACAAGCCCAGAATACATATTTGCCGACGAACCTACAGGCTCATTGGACAGTAAAACATCGGAAGAAATAGTGAAAATGCTCTTTGATTTAAACAGGAATGGAATTACCATAATTATAGTAACACACAATTTAGATATAGCAAATAAATGTCAACGCGTTATTGAGATAAAGGACGGAAATATTATTGAGGATAATTGTTCGTAATTAAAAATAAGAATATAAATGCCGACAAGTTATAGCTTTTAATGCTATTACCTGTCGGCATTATTTTTTGCCTCTTTTGCGTTAAAAGCAGAAAGGGCAGTTATGTTTTTTAAAAACAGAAGTCCTCCAATCTACCTGAATTAATAAAAATTCAGATAAACTACAGATTAATAATTTAAAATTATGTTAAGATATATATAATCACAAGGTGAATCATTATGAAAAAAGTGTTTTCAAATAGTATAATTTTAGCAATTTTATGTGCTATGTTATTGAGTTTTACTTCTTGTGATGAATACAAAATCAAAAGTAACGAAAAGTTAAAATATTATACTTCTAATGCAGAAGACGATTTTAGTTCTCTTATAAAACAATACAATAAGATATGTTTAGAAAAATATGATGAGTCTTATCAAATAGAGATAATTGAATTTGAAAATAATGATGATATGTGCACAAAAATGTCAACAGAAATTATGGCTGGAGAAGGACCTGATATTATTTCATTGAATCAGAATCTTCCGTTTGAAAAACTTATAGAAAATGAAGCTTTTTTGGATATTAATAGTTTGATTAATAATGATGAAACTAAAGATAAAATTGAGCTTGATGAATACAATTCTTTTATAATGAATGTCGGTGTGTATGACGGTAAACGTTATATTGTTCCGCTGTCTTATGGAATGGATGTGCTTGTTTCAACGCAAGAGAGGTTAAAACAATTTAATGTTTCAGGTAACAATGGTGAAACACTGACCTACAGCAATGTGTCAGTCAAATTTTCTCCTTTTTTTAATTCAACAACGAATTACAGCTTTGTTTCAAATGACAGTGATACCGGTTTATGGTTTGATCACCCTATGCAGCTTTTTAGCAGATTTATAAATAGTTATATAGATTTTGATAATAAGTCAACATTTTTTACTGATGATGAATTCAAAGATAATCTTGATATTATGCGTGAGATGGTAATAAACACAAGGGAAGATAACTCAAATGCTTTGTTCGATGATTTATATATTAATCGTTCCTTACCGCTTATTACAGGGAAATATGCTTATTACAAATCAATAGGTGAAACACCTGTTGTATTTAGGGGATTGGTGAAAAGTGATGATATTTATTCTGCTTTTTTAGAAATAGGGTTTGCAATAAATAATAACACAAAACTTCAAGAACAGGCATATGCTTTTATAAAATATGCTCTTTCAGATGATTGCCAAATGAGAATATGTGGTGCAAAAGGCAATTCACTTTCAGCGAGTATAAGCTTTCCTCTTAATAACAAGGCATATGAACAATTGAAATACACAGCAAGCAGAGTAACAGATGATGATGACAGAATAATTGGCATAGATAATGATTTTATAAGCACATATATGAAAATAGCAGATTATGTTAATCAATGTACACTTTATAGGGATGCATCCCATTCATATTACAACTCGTCAGTAATTGGTGACATAGTTGATAAATATTTAAGCGGAGATATTTCAAAAGAAAAGTTTATACGTCAACTCACAGCGGCAACGGAAATTTATTTAACGGAATAGACTAAGGATAAAATGTATTATGTTCACACGCTTTTTATTTAAACCACATGAATCTATTAAAGCCATAATAGCTATACTTTTAAGTGTTATAATAATTACTTCATTTTCAAGTTGTGCAATAAAAAATAACAGCGAACAAAATCATCTTGTTTATTACACATTAAATGATAAAGATTCTCTGTCTTGGATTATAGAAAAATATAATAAATATTGCATAAACAGTAATAATCCGTCTTTCCAAATTGAGATAGTTAAATTTGATTCTGAACAAGAAATGTCAACGCAGATATCAACTGAAATTATGGCAGGAAGTGGACCTGATATTATTTCACTTAGTCAAAAATTGCCTTTTGAAAAATTAATTGAAAGCCGTTCATTAATGAATATTTATGATTTGCTAAAAGATGATAATTCTTCAAATGCAATAAATCTTGATGATTATAACGTTAACATACTCAACGCAGGAGTTTATGATAACGGTTTATATATTGTACCGCTGTTTTATGGAGTTGATGTATTGGTATCTACAGAAGAAAGATTGAATAATTTCGATATCAAAGAAAATAACGGCTTTTCTTTGACATACAGTAATTTTTCAGATGTATTTGAAAATTATTTTTTAAATGATGAAGGCTATTCATTTGTATCTAATGAGTTGTCGGATTTTTTGTGGTTTGATTATCCAATGCAACTCTTTTGCAGATTTTTAAACAGCTATGTTGATTTTGAAAATAAAGCTGTGTATTTTGATACCGATGAATTTAAAGATAATTTAGATGTAATGATGCAGATGTTGACGATTTCTCAAAAAAACAATACAAATGAATTGTTTGACGGATTGTATATAAATCGGTCATTTCCGTTGATGGCAGGAAATTATTCTTATTATCAATCTATAAATGAAACACCTGTAGTCTTTCGTGGATTGACAAAAAACAAAGATGTTAATTCCGCACACATACAGGCTGGATATGCAATTAATAATAATACACAACTAAAGGAGCAAGCACTTGCGTTTATAAAATATACTCTTAGTGATGAAATTCAAGAAATTGGTGCAACAGCATCAGGAAGTTTGAGTTTTCCTGTGAATATGTCTGTTTACGATAATGCTAAGCTTGTTGCCGGCTCAAGAACGGATGATAACAATAAAATTATCGGGATTGACAACGATTTTATGAAAGCATACATTGACATTGCCGATAATGTAAACGCTTGCACCTTGTATCAAGATGTGTCACATTCATATTATAATGACAATGTTATCGGTGAGATTGTTGACAATTATATAAATAAGGGTATATCAAAGGATAAGTTTATTCGTCAGCTCTCTGCTGCTACGGAAATTTATTTAACAGAATGAACTGGTATATTATGATTAGATTTAAATGTATATTACAAAATGATGAAACAGATTGCGGTCCGGCTTGTCTGGTCGCAATTTTTGGAAAATACGGTTTAAAAGTATCTATAGCAAAAATTCGTGATATTGCAGGTACTGACCGCCAAGGTACCAATGCACACGGACTAGTAAAGGTAATTGAGCATTTTGGTTTTTAGCAAATAGTTGTTGAAGCGGATAAAAGTGTGTTAACTAATAAATTGCCTTTGCCTGCAATTGCACACGTGATAATTGACGATTCCTTATTGCATTATGTAGTTATAACTAAAGTTAAGGGTGATATTGTAGTAGTTTCCGACCCTGCAAATGGTTTATATGTTACTTTCAATTATTAATGAAGTGAATTTAACTCAGTGCATATTGATTTCGCTACTTATCCGTATGAATTAACAAGTAGAGTGTTATTGTTGATTTAAATAATAAAAATTCAGATAAACTACAGATTAATAATTTAGAATTATGTTAAGACATATAAAAAATCACAAGGTGAATTATTATGAAAAATAAAATTGCGATAATTTTAACATTACAATTTATTATTACTGTGTTTGCTTTCAGCGGATGTGGTGAAAGCACAGCTTCAAGCAATTCCTCAAAGCTTACATATTGTGCATACTATGAGGATGCTATTTGCGATATTATTGAAAGGTACAATAAATATTGTACAAAGCATTACGATGAGTCCTATCAAATTGAAATCGTGAAATTTGAATCTCAGGAAGAAATGAATATTAAAATCTCAACAGAGGTTATGTCGGGCGATGGACCGGATATTTTTTCACTAAGTCAAAAGCTTCCTTTTGAAAAAATGGCGGCTAATAGCACTCTTTTAGATGTCGATGAGCTTATAAATACATATTATTCCGAGATTAACTTTGACGATTATAACGCAAAAGTAATGGAATCGGGAGTAATTAATGGAAAACGCTATTTTGTACCTTTGGCATATTCTATAGATGCTTTTATATCGACAGAGGAAACGCTGGGTAAGTACAATTTAGTCTCAACTGACTTTTCGTACGAAGCATTAAACGATGCTCTTTCGCAAAGCGGAGAAAGCTATTCTCTTTTTGGAAGCACGGAGGATAACTTGAATTTCTTTTATTCATTTTTAGCTCAATTTTTTGACTATAACAGCATTGAAATTGAATTTGATACTAAAGATTTTTCAGAAAGCTTAGACTATATTTATGATTTAATTAACAACGACACTACCGATGAAAATATTTATTATTTTTTATATGAAAATATAAGTAAAGGTGATTCTGTTTTTTATAAGCAATTTTCGTCATTTGAACTTATGGTCAGAACCTATGCGTATTTGTATTATTATAGCTCTACTCCGGTGCTTGTAAACAATTTCAGTCAAAGTCAAAATATAATTTCTGCATCTGTTGATTTTGGCATTGCGTTCAATTCCAATTGTAAGCATAAAGAAAAGCTGTTACCTTTTATAGAGTATTGCTTATCTGAGAGCATTCAAACAAATTGGAATACAGAATATTGTGCTCTGGCTGTTAACAACAGCACTTTGAAAAACTCGATCGGTTCAGCAGAATAGGCGATTGATTTTGACGAAGACGGAAACATCGACAGTAACGAAGAAGCAATTTTCGAGAAAGCGTTTACCACTGCTTTAAATGATTACGGCTATATGATTGACAATATAACTGAGTGCAGTTTATATAGTTTTTATGATTTGTCCGACACTTATTACAATTCTACGGTTATAGGTGATATTGTCGATAAATATTTAAACGGAGACATTTCCAAGGAGAAATTTATTCGTCAGCTTTCAGCTGCAACAGAATTTTATTTAACGGAATAGACTAAGGTGTATCATAACTAAAAAAAAGCACATATAAAATTTACAGATGTGATGCTGGCAAAAGTAGAATAACGGTTAATAATGCAGGAGATATTTTTGCTTGCAGCGTTATGTATGGAAACAATGATTATAGGATTGGTAGTATATATATCGGTATAAATAAAGAAAGTCAGTCAAAATTTGAATGTGTTACTATTGAAAGTGTAACGCAGTGTAAAAGTTGCGAGATTAAAAGCGTTTGCGGTGGAGAATGTTATGTAAATGCATATCTGAAAAATAGTGATTTTTATAATCCAATTGATAAAATGTGCAAAATAAAGCTTGAGTTAAACAAGCTAAGCATGTCGTTTGTTAATAAGATAAAAAACAAATCTAGCGTGGTGTATAGCAAACTTATTGATTTTGCTTTTGAAATTAATAGTTATGAAAATACACCTCCGACAGTGTGGGCTGTCATGAGCTTTTTAAATGCAAGAAATGTAATTGTTAATTATTCTGAAGTGAGCAATTATATTGCGAAATATGACAATATAGTAGAAGGTATATTAAACTATCTTAAGAAATTTGATGACAACATATCTTTATACAAAATATACAATGGAAAAGATATGAAAACACCTGCAATTGCTATAATTAACAATACACAATCAAATGCACTTGATTTTTTACATATAGTAAGTATTAATGATGGTAATGTTATTTGTTAAGATAGAAATACCTAATAACGCTTATAGGTTTTTCTATATGTTATTCATACGGAGATAAGAATAACTAGTAGAGGAGGTGAAATATCAGTTGTATATTAAATTGACATCAATATTTTTATTGCTGGCAATATTATTATGTTTTGCATCCTGTTCAAAGAATAATGAAGACGGTCAAAAATTAAAATATTATACCATAAACAATGAAGATTCGGTTTGTGTAGAATTGATACAAAAATATAATAATTATTGTCTTAAAAACCTTGATGAGTCATATCAAATTGAAATTGTGGAATTTGATTCGGAAGATACTATGCTTACAAAAATATCAACGGAGATAATGGCGGGGAAAGGACCCGACATAATTTCATTGAATCAAAAATTACCTTTTGAAAAGCTGATTGATAACGGTTCATTTGCGGATATAGATGAGCTTGCGGAATTATACAAATCCGATATAGATTTTGATGACTATAATTCAACAATAATGGATTGCGGAATTTACAATGGAAAGCGATATATTATACCTATAGCTTATTGCCCCAATATACTTATAACAACTCAGGAAATATTAGATAAATATAATCTGGAAAATACTAACTTTTCATTTAAAGAGTTAGAGATACGGTTATCTGACAAAGACCATAGTTATGCGCTTTTTGGAAATAAAGATGAAACATATAAGTTCTTCCTTTCCTATGTTAATGAATATGTGGATTTTTATAATAAAACTACAGAATTTTCAAGCAATGAATTTACCGAGAGCTTAGATTATATTGGAAAAATGATTAGGAATGATAATTCAAGAAAAGAAGGAACTACATGGGATATAACAGGTAATTATTTGTTTCGTACTTCACAATTATCTTTCGACGGTTCTATGATGAGTACGCTAAATTCTTATTTTTATATTTATAATAATAACAGCACGCCGGTTATTGTTCCAAACTACAATAAAAAGGCGAATGCAGTATCAGCATTTGTTCAATGTGGTATTGCATTGAATAATAATTCAAATAACAAAGAAAAAGCATTGGCTTTTATTCAATATGTTTTAAGTTATGATATTCAAAAATTATGGAGTGAAAGCAGCTCATCACCATCAATAGTGGTAAGGGCACTGCCTGTAAATAAAGCTGCTTTTGAATATGTAATTGACCATACGTCAAAACGTGTATATGATATTAATGATGATGGAGAGTATGAGAAATCTGAGGAAGAATATTCAGATGAAATAAAAACTAAGTTTTTTAATGAATATTTAGATATGATTAACAGTATAAGCAGTTGTACTTTATATGATTATCTGGAATTTGAAAATACTTATTACAACTCCTCGGTTATCGGAGATATTGTGAACGATTACTTAAACGGGGATATTTCAAAGGAAAAGTTTATTCGTCAGCTCTCGGCGGCAACGGAAATTTATTTAACAGAATGAAGCTGATAAGGAATCATTAACCTCTAAATCACCTATACCTGCTATTGCTCATGTAGTAATTGACAATTCCTTATTGCATTATGTAGTTATAACTAAAGTTAAGGGTGATACTGTAGTAGTTTCCGACCCTGCAAATGGTTTATATGTTACTTTCAATTATTAATGAAGTGAATTTAACTCAGTGCATATTGATTTCGCTACTTATCCGTATGAATTAACAAGTAGAGTGTTATTGTTGATTTAAATAATAAAAATTCAGATAAACTACAGATTAATAATTTAGAATTATGTTAAGACATATAAAAAATCACAAGGTGAATTATTATGAAAAATAAAATTGCGATAATTTTAACATTACAATTTATTATTACTGTGTTTGCTTTCAGCGGATGTGGTGAAAGCACAGCTTCAAGCAATTCCTCAAAGCTTACATATTGTGCATACTATGAGGATGCTATTTGCGATATTATTGAAAGGTACAATAAATATTGTACAAAGCATTACGATGAGTCCTATCAAATTGAAATCGTGGAATTTGAATCTCAGGAAGAAATGAAATTAAAAATGTCAACAGAAATTATGGCAGGTGAGGGACCTGATATTTTTTCTCTGAGTCAAAAGCTTCCATTTGAGAAATTAACAGATAGCAAAACTATTGCAGATGTAAACGAGCTTATAAGTGAATTTAGTTATGATATAGGAATAGATAACTGCAATTCAAAAATTATGGATGCAGGAGTGATTGACGGTAAAAGATATTTTATACCTTTGTTCTATTCACCTGATGTTTTTATAACTACAGAGGAAACACTTAATAAGTACAATTTAACATCATCTGAATTTTCTTTTAAAGCATTATCTGAGAAACTTTCAAAAAATAAAAAAGAATATTCTCTTTTTGGAAGTGCCGATGATAATATTGCCTTTTTTTATTCGTTTTTAGATCAATATATAGATTTTAACAGCGGAAATACAGAATTTAACAGCGATAAGTTTTCGGAAGATTTGGATTCTATCTATAGCTTGATTAAGAATGACACTACCGACGAAAATGTTTATTATTTTTTATATGAAAATATAAATAATGGTGCTTCTATTTTATATAAGGAAATGCCTGCTTTTAGTATTATAGTAAAGACATATTCGTGTTTAAAATATTTAGGATCAACTCCTGTGTTTGTAAATAATTACAATATGGATGATGATTCAATTTCTGCCTCTATAGATGTTGGTATTGCCGTTAATGATAATTGTAAAAATAAAGAAAAATTACTGCCTTTCATTAAGTACTGTTTGTCCTGTGATGTGCAAAAAAATATGAGTGAAGAATATATGTATTTGCCTGTAAACAGCGATGCTATGGAAAAATGCATTGATTCAATAGATGAAGCAATAGATTTTGGAGATTTAATTGTTAGTGATAAAGAAAAAGCTATTGTTGAAACTGCTCAAAGTGCGGCGATAAGAGATTATAAATATATTATAAACAACATAACAAAATGTAATTTATATGGGTTTAATTATTTATCGGATACTTATTTTAATTCTTCGGTAATCAGTGATATAGTTGATAAATATTTAAACGGGGATATTTCAAAGGAAAAGTTTATTCGTCAACTTTCGGCTGCTACGGAAATTTATTTGACTGAGTAGGAATGAATTATGAGAAAATCTAAATTAACAAGGAAACAAAAAGAGCATATAGCGGCATATCTGTTTATATTGCCATCATTTTTAGGGATAGCAGTTTTTTACGTTGTGCCGTACATAATTTGTTTTATAAAAAGCCTATACGTTGGAGGCACTTTTGTAGGAATAGAAAATTACATACAGCTTTTTCAAAATAACACATTTTTGCTTGCACTTAAAAACACGGGTATATTTACAGTTACGGCGATACCGTTGTTAATGGTGATTTCGTTTTTGATAGCGTTGTTTCTTAATTCTTTTAATAAAATATCTTCCTTTTTCAGAAGTGCATTGCTTATTCCTGTTGTAGTTCCGATTGCATCTCTGGTTTGCGTGTGGCAATTAGTTTTTGATGATTACGGTGCAATCAACGGATTACTTAATTCACTTGGATTTAATACTGTTGAATTTTTTAATTCGGAATGGTCTATGGTGATGATCGTTTTTATTTATGTGTGGAAGTACTGCGGATTTTGTGTGATTCTTTTTACGGCAGGCATTGCCAATGTTTCGCAATCTCTCTACGAAAGCGCAAGGCTTGACGGTGCAAAATCACATCAGCTTGTGACTAAAATTACTATACCTATGATTGCGCCAACTACATTTTTTGTTTTTCTAATGGAGCTTATTTATTCATTTAAAATTTTCCGTGAGGTATTTGCTTTGTTTGGTGATTATCCAAACACCAATGTGTATTTTTTGCAGAATTTCATCAACAACAATTATTACAATCTCAACTATCCAAGATTGTCGGCGGCATCAATTGTCTTATCGCTGTTTATAATTATTGTGCTGTTTATTTTCTTCTGCTTTGAAAGGAAACACAGCTATTCTTGAGAGGTTTGTTATGAAAGATACGGTTATGAAAATACTAAAATATATTTTGCTGATTGCTGTAACAGTGCTGTTTTTGTTTCCTGTCATTTATATGCTTGCTTGTTCATTTATGACAGGTTCACAGGTAAGTGAGATGCTCAATTTTTCTGACGGAAAATATAAAGAACTTAATATGATTCCGAATATGGCAACTTTGGAGCAGTTTTATCAGACTCTTTTCAGAAAACCCGAATATTTGTTGAAGTTCTGGAATTCGGTTATTTGTACTTTTCCGACAGTAATCGGTCAGGTTGCAGTATCATCATTGGCGGCTTTTGCTTTTGCAAAATTGAAATTCCCGTTCAGGGACAAGCTGTTTTTCATATACATAATTTTGCTCATTTTGCCGTTGCAGGTAACACTTGTGCCTGATTATATGATTCTTGAAAATATGAATTTGCTGAATAATTTTCTTGCGGTAATTTTACCCGGAACTTTTTCTGCATTCGGAATTTGTCTTTTGAGGCAAAGTATAAAATACATTCCCGATTCCGCAATTGAGGCGGCAAGAGTTGACGGTGCGTCATATTTGAAAATATTTACTAATATTATTCTTCCGCAGATTAAGGGCGGACTCATAACACTTGCGTTGCTCTGCTTTATTGATAATTGGAATGTAGTTGAACAACCGCTGATTTATTTTGATAATGAGGGTATGTATCCGCTTTCCGTAACGCTTACTGATGTCGGTAGTTCGGATTACGGCATAATATTTGCCTGCGGAGTTATATTTATGATTCCTGCATTGCTTATTTATCTTTACGGACACAGGGATATTGATTCGCCGTTTGTCGGAACTGATAAGGGATAGGAGAGAGTCTTTTATGAAAAAAGATAAGCTAAAGAGCGTAGTGTTGAAATTTTCAATTGTATTTTTTATTGTGATTGCATTACTAACATATTTTTCAAAAACAATCAATAATATGCTTCTTCCAAAGGTCAAAGTGGTTTCGGTTCAAACAGGTGTAATTGACGATACCGCAGGTTCAAATGATATGAAAACACATTATCTTTTGCCTGTTTCATCGGTGGATGGGGCAGGCAATACGGGAATAGTATTTGTTATAAATAAAACCGAAAACGGTGATGCAACAGTTGAAGAGGTTTCGGTGGATATATGTAACAGTGACGAGCTGTATTGCGAGGTGACATCGGACTCACTTTTTGGCGACAGTCAAGTTGTATATAAAACAACCAAGAGTATAGAAAATGGTTCAAGTGTTTATATTGAGGAGGAAACAGTGTGAGCAAAAGAAAAATTGTTTCGTTTCTATTACTGCTGTTGCTGACTGTGAGCGTTTTTATTGCGAATATTATAATTATTGAAAATGCAAAAGGGCAATTACCTGATGTTACTCAATTAACTTACGATAAAAATTCCGAAACTGCTCCAAAAACGGTTTCTGAACTTGAAAAGCTGTTTGAACGGATTACTGACAAAGGCATAGCTTTTTGTTCCGAGGGTAAAGAAACAAAAGTTAAGGAAGAAACCGTAACTACGGTACTTGTGAATGAAAACTGGTTTTCGGATTATAAGACCGAAATTAACGGCGAAAATATTTCGTCCAAAAACATAGATAACAGAGATAAGGTTGCAATAATCGGAAGTTCTCTTGCTCTCAAACTGTTTTTTACAACAGATGCAGTCGGTAAAAAGATTTGCATTGACGGAAATCAATATACAATTTGCAGTGTGATATGCGAACACGAAAGTTTAATAAATAAGTTTTCTGCTGATGACAAACAGAGAGTGTATGTTCCATATACAACATCCGAAAATTATGGTGACAGAACGGTTGATATGATTGTTTATGATAACTCGGTATATACGGGAGCAATTGTTGAGCAAATGGATTTGCCACAGTATTATTCGGTTAATCTGAATGATAAAAACCAAACGCTCTCGTCATTTGAACATATTTTATACCTTGCAATATTTATCGGATTTAGCATTATTGCATTGAAGTTGTGGTATAGGTTCAGCAAAAAATTTTTTGAGGAGATAAAAGAAAATCTCAAATTAAACTACTTTCTGAAATCGCTAAAAAATATTCCGCTAAAATATGTTGCACTTGTGCTTGTTTTTGCAGGAATACCTGCCGTTCTTTTGATTGTGTTTAATATTTGTGATTTCAGCATTTTTATCCCCTCAAAATATATACCGAATGATAACATTTTTGACCTTTCAAATTACCTGAATGTGCTTGTTGATAATGCACAAACACTAAACTCACAAAGCCTAACAGGAAATCCAATGCTTGTAAATCTGTTCTCTAGAACATTTACAGCGTCACTGTGGCTGACAATAATATTTTTGATTAGCTGGAATTTTGTTATATGTTACTTTTTGTTAGACTATAGAATTAAAACTAAAAAATAAAGTGAATTTAAAATTATAGTATTAGAGAATATAAGTATGATTAACCGAATAAATAAGATTAAAAGTAAAAATCCTAAACTAAGGAAAATTTTTAATATTATTTTCAGTTTATTTAATGAAGTATTGATATTGAGTTACATAGCTATGATTGTATTAGCCTTACTTATGATTATTGTGCCGACAGCAATTGTATTTTGGCAAAGCCCTGAGGATGTTAGAGTTTGGATTGCATCAATAGTAGGTGGAATTCTTTCCGTAGTTGTTGTCCCAATATTTATTAACTATATAACTGATAAACGAAAAACAGAGGATGAGCTAAGAAAAACGCTTTTTGAGGAAAATAAAGCTTTATATGCAAAGCTTAGCAATATATTAGTTGAATTATTAGTAAATGAAAGTTCTATTTATAAAGAGAATACAAACAGTAACATTAAAGCTGAAAAATCCTTAAATGTTGTAAGTCCTTTAAAAGATTTTTTGAAAGACAATTATTCTGAACTTGCAAATACAATTTCGATAAGTTTAATTTGGGATATTGTTGAAGTTTGTCAGGAATGTTCAAATTCTGTAACTGCTTATGATAATATACGAGTGAAAACTGAGAAGTGCTTCCGTAATATAAGAAAAGAAATAGGGGTCAAAGGCAAGTTTTATGTTAATAACTATATAATTAATGAATTTTGTGATAGCAAGAAGGATAAAGACATTTAATAGCGTGTGATAGAATACCGACAAGTAATAGCTTTCTATACTTGTCGGTATTTTTATGCCCTTTTTACATGAAAATGGAAGGGCATGATGAAATATAGAAACAGAGGTCTTCCAAACAACCTGAATTACTAAAAGATTCAGATTGATTGGAGGAAAAATTAATGGACAAACGTCCTAAGAGAAGAAAATTACTGAAAGAAGGTGTTAAAATGTTAGGATTTATTATTGGCCTTTTTGTCGGTGCTTTTATAGGTGTAGTTTTTATGTGCTTGTTCAATGCAGCGGCAAAAGCTGATGAGCAGATGAAAGATAATATAGATGACAAAAAATAAGGAACAGGTGATAATTTGAACGAAAACTATATAAATGAAAATAAAATTGATTCTGAACACAAAATAGAATCTGTTATAAATGACTGTAAGGTCACAATTTACTTTTCCAAAAGCAGAAATTTACAGGTTGAGAGAAATGTTCTTGAAAACCTTTTGGATACATTTGAGAACAGAATGAAATCACAGATAGGATGCTAATTTTCTTTATTTATTTTTAAGATTTCGCTGGATATTATATGAATTATGTAGTATTGTTGGTTTGCAAAAATCGTATGAATGGGTGATAAAATGAAAAGAGTATATTGCTTGTACAGAGTATCAACCAAAGGTCAGGTTGATAAAGATGATATTCCAATGCAGAAAACCTCGTGCAGAGAATTTGCAGAACGCAACGGCTGGACCATTCTGAAAGAGTTTCAGGAAAAAGGTGTGTCGGGATTCAAGGTTTCGGCAAGCAATCGAGATGCTATTCAGGATTTGAAAGCCGCCACAGAAAAGAAAGAATTTGATGTACTCCTTGTCTTTATGTTCGACAGAATAGGCAGAATTGATGATGAAACCCCGTTTGTCGTCGAATGGTTTATCAAGCACGGCATAGAGGTGTGGAGCGTTAACGAGGGCGAACAGCGTATGGATAATCATGTGGACAAGCTTATGAATTACATACGATTTTGGCAAGCTAACGGTGAGAGTCAGAAAACGTCAGCACGTGTTAAAACTCGCCTTAACCAAATGACGTTAGACGGCAAATTTACCGGAGGTGTTGCACCATTCGGTTACAAACTTATAAAAAACGGTGAAGTCAATAAAAAGGGAAAAGAGCTTATGGACATAGTTATTGACGATGATGAAGCTCCGATAGTTAAGAAGATATTTGAAATGACAGTCAAAGAGGGTTATGGTTCATATCGAATGGCTGACTACCTGAACAGTCATGGAGTAAGAACTCATAACAACAGTAAATTTCAATGCAACACAGTAAATCGTATTTTGAAAAATAAGATTTACTGCGGTTATTTTATATCAGGCGGTGTTGAATCCCCATACATAGAAAGACTTCACATCATTGATGAAAATGTATATGAACAAGCACAATTTATATTAAGTCAGCGTTCTAACAAAAATGAAGAGAAGAAACAAATTGCAAGAACTACGAAAGGCAGTACATTACTTTCTGGAAATATCTATTGCGCTCATTGCGGTCAAAAGATGGCATCAACAAGTTACATTGATAAATATGATAGAGCAGATGGCAGTCAGTATAAGGTTCGCAGGCAGAGATACATTTGCACAAATAAAGCAATGAAACGAGGTGCTTGTGACGGACAGTCGGCTTATGTGGCACACAGAATTGACGGTGCCGTGCTTGCAACGCTGAGGGATTATCTCGCTAAAATCAAATCAACACCAAAAGATATAGCACTCGAAAAACGCTATAAGTCAGAAATATCGGAATATAAGAGAAAGCAAACTAAGATTGAAAAAGAGATTGATAAACTAAAAAGACAGGTAATTGAATTATCTGCTGAAATAGGACGCTCTTTACTTGGTGAGAGCCGATTCGCTCCCGATATACTGTCAGCTTCTATTGATAATACAAACGATTTACTCCATAAAAAAGAAACTGAATTAAATGATATAAAGTTCAAGCTTGCCAATCAGCAAAATGCGATGGGTAAGCTTGATTTTTATTACTCACAATTCAGAACTTGGGCTGATGAGTTTGATAACTCCACAATGGAACAGAAGAAAATGATAGCTTGTCAGCTCATAAGAGAAGTGAAAGTATCACGGGGATACGAATTAGAGATTATATTCGACCTTAATTATGAACAATTCCTATCTCTATAAAGCTTAATAGATTGAATTTACAAATTTATTCTGCTATAATATTTTCAGCTTAGAAGTGGGTGAAGATATATGAGCGAAGAAAATAAGATACAAATTTTTGAAGATAAAAAGATTCGTACTGCGTGGAATGAGTCGGAAGAAGAATGGTATTTTTCCATAGTTGATGTAATTTCAGTTCTGACTGACAGTAACGAACCTCGTCGTTACTGGAGCGATCTTAAGCGAAAACTTAAAGCTGAAGGAGCAAACCAGTTGTACGAAAATATCGTACAACTGAAAATGCAATCTCCTAAGGATGGTAAAAATTACAAGACGGATGTTGCAAATACAGAGCAACTTTTGAGAATAATTCAATCTATTCCGTCACCAAAAGCAGAACCATTTAAAATGTGGCTTGCAGAAGTTGGCAGAGAAAGAATAGATGAAACTATTGATCCCGAACTTACCATAGAGCGAGCTCTTGAAACATACCTGAAAAAAGGATATAGCAGAGAGTGGATAAATCAAAGACTTCAGGCTATACAGGTGAGAAAAGAGCTTACTGATGAATGGGATTCTCGTGGTGTAAAGCAGGGTGTAGAATATGCAATTCTGACTGATGAAATTACAAAAGCGTGGTCAGGAATGACAACCCGCCAGTATAAAAATCTCAAAGGATTGAAAAAGGAAAACCTGAGAGATAATATGAGTACGCTTGAGTTGGTACTGAATATGTTGGCTGAAGCAACTACAACAGAAATTTCTAAAGAGAAAAATCCACAAACTTTTGCTGACAACAGAAAAGTAGCAAAAGATGGTGGTGAAGTTGCCGGAAATGCAAGAAGAGATATTGAAGAAAGAACAGGCAGACCTGTAATTTCTCCCCAAAATGCAGTTGATTTCTCAAATCTCATTTCTGATGTTATAGAAAATGATTTCGATAAAAATAAATAAAATATTTATTGCCTTGTAAGTTTAACGCTTGCAAGGCTTTTTTATATCCCGATTTCAAGTTTGTTCCTCGGATGTTTGGCAGAAAGGATGTTTTTCTGTTTGTTAATGCTCGTATGTGTGTAAATCTGCGTTGTGGTAATGGAGCTGTGACCCAGCATTTGTTGAATATAGCGTATGTCAACATCTTCTTCAAGCAGTAGAGTTGCAAAAGAGTGACGAAACATATGCGGAGTAATGTGCAGCGGCACTTCTGCACCGATTGCATGGTTGGTAATCATATTACGAACAGATTGTTCAGATAGACGGTTGCCGAGTCTATTTATAAAGAAAAATTTGTTGTTTCCTATTTCAAATTTAAATGATTGATTATACTTTTTGAGCAACTCCTGAACATTTTGATTGCAGATTTGAATCAGGCGTTCTTTTGAGCCCTTTCCGTAAATTTTGATTATGTAATCATTAAAATCAATTTGTTCAGTCGTGAGTGTGCATAATTCTGAAATCCTCATTCCGGTGGCAAACAGTAACTCAAGTATGAGTGCATTCCGCAGAGCAACTTTTTTAGCATACTCAGTTTTCGCTTTGGTAAGTTGTAGATAAGCAAACCTAATAATTTGCTCAATATTATTTATGGGAATAGTTTTTGGGAGAATAAAGGGTTCTTTATACTTGATTTGTATCTTATGAAAAGGGTTAATATCAATAAGTTCCTCAATTTCAAGATAGTGAAAAAATGCTTTTAGCGAAGCGATTTTTCGTTTAACACTCTTAGGTTTGTACTTGCAATGCAGTAAATCAATGTATTGCTCAATGGATTTTTTGTTTGTCCATTCAATAGCAGATTCCATAGTGAATTCAAAATACTGCCTTAAATCAATAGTGTATGATTTTATCGTTTTCTGATCAAGATTTTTTCTTGAAAGGCAAAAGTTTAGATAATCAGTTGTTAGATTATTTGCTTGTACATTTTTTATTTCCATCGCATATAGCTCCTTATTGTTTATAAATTTATTATGCAACAGAAAATAAAGAAAGTCTATTCAAATATCTATATTTATTTTGCCTAAAAATTTTATTTATTGAGCAATAAACAAAATTGTATTATACAAAATGCATAAAAACACTATGTGAAATTTTATAACTGATTTGCGTAAAAGTTATTTAAATATTTGTCAAATTATGTTATAATTGACACCATAAATGGTGATTATAAATATTTTTATATTACATACCCGAAATATAGATTTAGTTAAGGCTTAATACTACATTTTCTCATGATGTGATTTACTTGCATAAGTGTTACTCAGATATGCATTCGTTGAATGTAAGATGTGTAGTTCTTTCTCATTGGCAGAAATGTATTTTGACTTTGGCTAAAGATAATGAATAGAGGATAACTTCTAATTATCAATTAAAAGTAAGGATATGGAGATTATGGACAAAGAAACATTAATTTTAAATCCGACAGAAAATATACCAATGGATTTAATGAGGAATTTTGATGATATCGCGGGATTATATATTTCAGATAATCACAGAAATGACGAATCAAAAGTAATTTTTGGCGGAAGAGATACTTATACTGACAAATTTTCCGAATATAAAAAAAATTGGTGCAATATATTAAAATCTGCTGACATAGATTTTAGATGTCTTTCAGGTTTGCATGCACATATTATTGCATTTATGTCATTGGGTAATATTGGCGATACTATATTATTGTTGCCAGAGGAGGCCGGAGGCCATTACTCTACTGAAAATATTTTAAATAGATTAGGTTATAATGTTATATCTGCAAAAATCGACTACAAAAACTTTTGTATTGATAAAGATGAAACATTAAAATTAATTTCTGAAACAAATCCTAAATTTGCATTTATAGACAGAAGTGAGGGCTTATACTACGAAGATTTTTCATGGATAAAAGAAACGGGTATTCCATATTGCGTTTTTGATGCATCACAGTACTTAACAAATATCTTGAGTGGTTCTTATATATCTCCTTTTGACATGGGCTTCGATTTAATTTTATCAACCTTACATAAAAATTTTCCCGGACCGCAAAAAGCATTATTAGCCACAAAATCGATAGATTCTTATTGGCATAAAATTATATCCGGAACATCTACATTTATTTCAAATTCACATCCGGAAGAAATGTTTATGGCAGGAGAGTCAATTAAGCAAATTGAAAAACTAAAAATATACAGTAACGAATTGCTGAGGATAAGTAAAGAATTGGAATCTAATTTATATGAACTCAATGTAAATGTCTTAAAAAAAGACGATAACAAAATTCCAACACAACATATATGGGTATTATTTGATAACAAAAACATCTGCTATTCATCTTTCAAAAACTTAGAAAAAATCGGACTGTATACAAATTACCGATTATTGCCTTACCGATTAGGTTATGGGTTAAGAATCGGAGTAGGAGGAGCTATTCAATCCGGTCTAAGAAAAGAAAATGTTTCGGAACTGGCAAAGTTAATTAGTGAATGTATTAGCAAAGGCTACAGTTCTGATTTGAATCAAGAAAGCAGAAACTTTATTAAGAAAATAAATAAAAACGGTAAACTTATATAGTATATTATCATTGAAGAATAATAGGATAGTATGCAAAAAAGCGATCTACCAAATTTGTTTTGATACATTTTTTATCAAGAATGTAATCTATCATTTCTTTTTCTCTTGGATAGTTTTTATTACTGAGTTTCTTCAATTTATATACAAATATATTTGTTGATGAATTATTATGCATATCAATCGAATTGAAAAAATCAAGGAAGCATTTTATTAAATCAATTCTGTATAAACCATATTTATTGCCGAAATTTTGATAATGCTTTTCAGATTCTTTTAAAAGACTATTACATTTATCATATGTTTTCTTAAAATTAGAATCTAATTCGTTACGAAGATAATTTAAAAATATTGCCTTGCATAAAATGCAGTCTATGTAGGCCGTATGCAAGTAATTATTAGTTTCAACAAAAAAATCTTTAATAACGTTTAATTCATTAATTATGTTGATTAATTGTAATTCTTGTGTCAAACGCAATTCACATTTTCTTATTGCAACGGTTCGCCATGCTTTATCTCCTCGGTCTTTAAAAGACTTTTCACATTGTACATAGTATTTCAATGCTATAGCAACAGATGTATTTTCATCTGGATTTTTACCATATTCTTTCTCAATACATTGATGCTTTAAATGATTATAAAATCCAAGTTGAAAAATAATATCATAATGTCCATAATGAGCTCTAGTCAATAAATTATAAAATTCCTCATATTCAGAATGGTAATTTTTCAATTGACTATTTTCCATTAGAATTATTAATTTAGAAAATTTTTGGTGATCGATATTTTCACCTAAAAAATACACACGAGCGAGATCAGAAAACATTCTCCTTAGAATATGATAATAATTTAAATTATTGTTCCAAAATTGCTGATGATCAATGTAATTCACTAATATTTTTTTTAGATTTTCATAACTAAACTTCCCCTTTTCTATATTTACATGTTCTTCCCAGTATTTAGCCTGTAATTTTATGAAATCATTTTTTGAACTTTTTAGTTCTTGCAAATTAACTGATTTAAGATTATTGTGATGTAATATTTCAAAGAGCAGTAGTTGCGATTGCTGTATATCATAAGTAGATGTCGAGTATTTTATATGCTCAAATAAATACTCGACGGCTTTTTCTCTATTGCCAACCTTTTCGTTTAGGTAACCAAGCTCCTTATAAAATAAATGTTTTGCTTCGGGATAATTATCTGTAATTATTTGTATCTTTTCCAACAAATAAGAAAAATTTCCTTGTAAAAAAGCATCTTGAAAATATTTACTTTCTATATCATCAGAAATCTTAGATTTTATTGAAACATATTCCACATAATAAAGCCAAATATCTAATGAATTTTCTATATCCGTATTTAAAAGATTTTCAACATAATTGCATAATTTGTCTGTATAAAGAGAATTGTTGTGAAAAATATCAAAAAAATAATCTGCTACGTTGTGGTTAAAGAAAATTGTAGATTTATAAAAAGGAAAATATGATATGATTCCTGCTTCAAAAAGTAAATTTAAATTAAAGTAAAAATCAAAAATATTATACAAATACAATTTTTTTACAATATTGATATTGACAAGATTAGAATGCCTGCATGTTACTAAAACACAAAAAAACAGATCTACTAATTTTCTATTATTTAAATTAAATAATGTGTTTAGTACATATGAACCTTGTTTATTTTTTAATACTTCAGCTATCCAATTTTTAATATTATTATCAACGTTATTATATTGTGTACAAATATTTTCTATTTCAGAATCAATTTTCGATTGATAATTTTCCAGTACGCTTATTTCAATCGAAATAATATTAGAATCATTTTTTGTAATATAATAATTGTTTTTATCTGCGAGTATCATTATCGACTTTGCATAATGTCCTTTTGAGTCATTATATCGTTTTATTAATTCGTTTTTTATTTGAATTTTTATCAAATCAGATAATTCAATAAAGTCATCTATTAGAATAATATTATTTTTATAGGTTTGTGAAATATACTTTGAAATAAATTGGTTGATCTGCTTATCACTATTATTTTTACAAATATAAATTATATTACAGTTCAGATTTGAAAAATCATCTAAGCTTCTATTTGCTCCCTTATCCATAATAAAATACAGTGTTCCTGTTTTTCCAGTATTTTTATTACCAATGATATAGAGTACTTTTTTGTCATAATCGTTGTTAAAAAATGAGGCGACAATCCTTTCTTGGGAGGAATTGGGTGTCTTGCATAATGAAAAATCATAAATAAAAACATTTTTAACAAGTTGATTTTTTAACATAACACTAAATTTACAATATATAAATCTGTTAATACAGGTGTAGTAATGCTTAATCCTCTTAACGAGTTTAAGAGAATGATTGAGTAATGGGAAACTTATAAATTCAAATATTAACGATAAAATTGTGGTCAAATAATTTGTTTCGTCAGTATTATATTTATTCGAATTAAACTTGTTATTTATATATTTTAAAGAAAAATCAATAAGAAAATGTATAACAGCAAAGACAAGGAATGCTAATGCTACTATTACAACGAGCAACAACAGCAATGTTAAAATTTTACTTACATTTTTTAAATATCCGGATTTATAAACTTTTTTCATAATAAACCTACCAAGGAATGTAATTGATGAATTATCTTAATGATTTATATTTTAAAACTTCTTTTAAAATTGCTAACAAAGTATTAGAAAGTAAAATGTCAATACTATCTAATTACGCCCTTATGGTCGTAAAACCAGAAACTATGCTTTTTCAAAAGTTAAATATATTGTTAAATCTCATTTATGCAAATGATTTTATAATTATTTATTGCAAAAAAGAAAATATAAATTCCGCACAAACTATGACCCTTTGGGAACCTTCTTGGGATAATACTACTATTGAAAGAATTCTTCTTAACCAAAAACTATTTGAATTGTCAAATAGTTTAGTATTAATTTTAAAATAAGTAGGAAGCAAAAAATGTATAGCATCGGAATATCTTACATTTTTAAAGGGGTCTTCAAATAAAGAAATAAGAAGTAAAGATTCATTCAGAGAAAAATTACAATCCCCGAATTTTTTAATTAACTTCATACATACATCGGATGACATTGAAAATTTTATTCGTGAAATAGGCATCTTTTTTTCTTGTGATAAGCTTCTAAATATATACAATTTAATTTTAAACGATTATAATAAAGGGAATATTGAACAATCAAGAAATATTTGCGAATTACTTAATAACATCATAAATAATACTAATAAAAGCAACAACTCGATTGATTTTGATTGTGATGAAAGATTTTATGTATTTTGAATAATATAAAAGAAAAAATTCATGCAGAAGATAAGCATATTAATCAATTGTTATCAAAGGCATACAAGAATAAAAGAATTAGTAACGAATTGTTATGGAAATTAATAAAAAACGGAGTCATAGAATGGGATATTGATTCACTATCTATATTGACTTTGTACACTAACTATTAAGTAGTGGATAATTAGAAGTTATCCTCTATTTAGGTCAGTGAAAAACATGGAGGAATTTTTTATGGACAAGACAAGTTTATTAAACGATTTGCAATTCATATTTAGTATAATTGGTTTACCAAGTGCTATTTATTTTATTATAATAATGATAAAAGGAAGAAGGAATATTTCTTGGAGACAAATAAAAAAAGGTACTAAATATTTAGCTCAAAAAGTTGAAATAATTAATCCTGATATAATTATTACTTTTTCAGGAAAGGGTAGCGTTATGGCAAATTTAGTTTTATCGAAATTAAACAATAGTTATCCTTTGTATACGTGTATTCTCAGAGAGAGTGTGCAAAACAGAAACTTCTTGATTCCGGAAGGATGGTTAGAATTTAATACTCCTAAATGGGTAGGCTACATACCTGCTATTATTACTAAATTTAAAGATAAAGAAATTTTGGTAATTGACGATATAACACGTTCTGGAAAGACGATAGAAAAGTTAACGGAGGTTCTTGTGTCGCATGGCGTATCTTCACCAAAAATCCATAGTATGTCTCTTATTGCAGATGTACATGTTTTAAGAGATATGGAAATACCTCAATTTTTTTGGAAACAATTAAAAACAGATGAGTATAGTTTGCCTTGGAATAAGACTCGCAATAATAAATAATTCAACTTATTTGAAGCTACATAGGAATTAAATATTACGATGTTTTTGCTGCTTTTGATTTATTTGTATAGTTATAAATTTATTTATTGATAGAAAGGCTAAGTATGAATAAAGAAAAAATATTTGAAAAAATACAAGAATATACAAGTGATATTCCCCTGCTATTGATTGGTACTGGGGCATCAATTCCTGTTGGCATTCCAGGTATGGCAGAATTAGCAAATTATTTACTAGATAATTTAAAAATAAAATATGCGCATGATGACATATGGAATGAGATAGCCGATAAATTGCAAAATAAAATTGACTTAGAGACTGCGTTAACATCGCATAATTTAAGTGGTGACTTATTAAATGATATCCGAAAACTTACATGGGAGTTAGTTAACGAGGCTGATCTAAAATATTTTCATAAAAAAGTGATTTTAGGTAGTAAACTTCCGCTTGCGGAATTGTTAAAAAAATTATTACAACCTAGTTCAGATCACCTTAATATCTTAACTACCAATTATGACAGATACATTGAATATTGTTGTGACCATATTCAGCGTAAAATTGATATAGGTTATAATGGAATGTATTTAAAGAAAACTTCAAATGAGGAAATAAAAAGCAGGAAGATTATTAATGTCCTGAAAGTACATGGTTCTCTTGATTCTTTTAGTGACTTAAAAACTAAAGAAAGTGTTTCTATTCCTTTGCAAGAAAGAATTCCTAATGGATTTATACCGGAAATAATAACACCAGGTTCAGACAAATATAAAGAAATTCTTACATCAGCTAGTAGAGATATCTTACATAAAGCCGACACACTAATTGAAAAGGCAAATAACTTTCTATGCATAGGGTACGGATTTAATGATAGTCAAATACAAGAAAAAATAATAACCAAAATAAAATCCGGAACGCCTATTGTAATAGTTACAAAGGAACTAAAAGACAATTCGTTGGATCTCATAAATAGCAATAGCAGAAATTATGTTGTGGTTATGGATGGAGGCAATAATTCAACGAGGTTTATTATTAACAAAACAGATGTTACAATAGATGGAACTTATTGGACAATAGAAGGTTTTAATGAGATTATTTGAGAGGTGATATATATGTCCATATTTAATTTAGATAAAACTTCATGTATTGGAACAGTACAAGCTGTAGATACCGCCAATGTTGTAGTTGGCGTAGAAAATGAAGATGTATTGTCAAGTGTTAAAGTAAATAACCTTATTATAATAAGAGCTTCAAAAGAGAGACAAACATTGATTGGTATGGTTAATAAAATTATCAGAAAATTTAATGGGGTTATGCAAGATGATAAAGAAGATGAAGAAGATATAACTACTGATGATATAGTCCGAATTAATCTTATCGGAACGTTACTGGATAAAAAAGGTACTAAAAGTAATATTTTTAAAAGAACACTGGAGTCTGTTCCGGAAATAGGCGCTGAATGTTATGTTATGAATGATGATAATCTTGCCAAGTTTATGGGAGTAATTTCATCGGTATCAAAAGACGATGCAGATCCTCTTAATATTGGAACTTATGCATTAAGCAAACATGCACAGGCTTATTTAGATGGTAATAAATTTTTTCAAAAACATGCAGTAATTGTAGGTAGTACAGGCTCAGGTAAATCGTGTACAGTTGCAACAATCATAGAACAAATAGCATTGCTAAAATCAGCAAATGCTATTCTTTTCGATATTCATGGTGAGTATTCCCCTATAACTGGAAATAACATAAAACATTATAAGATAGCAGGACCTAATGATACATATGCTGATGAAGTATTGTTTTTGCCGTATTGGATACTGACATATGAAGAAATGATGTCAATGATGCTAGATAGGGGTGACAATAATGCTCCAAATCAAGCAATGTTATTCAGTAAAACTGTATTAGAAAAGAAAAAAGACTTTTTATCAAGTAATGGAATTGAAAGTATAGTTGATGATATTACTATCGATAGTCCTATACCTTATGAAATGAATTCGTTGATAAAACAGTTTTATGATTATAATATGGAAATGGTAGACGGTTCAAAAGGTAAGAAGAAAGGACCGTATAATGGACTTTTATCTCGATTTATTCAGAGGTTAGAAAATAAAATTAATGATAAAAGATTAAACTTTATGTTTTCACAAGAAGAACAGTTGTTAAAGTATGATTATATGGAGGAGCTTTGTCAAAAATTATTATCTTCAGCTTCAAATGGTGGAGGAATCAAAATTATTGATTTTTCAGAAGTACCTTCAGATATTTTACCATTAATTGTTTCCTTAATAGCGAGAATAGTGTTTACAATACAGCAATGGACCAATAAAGATAAGATACATCCAATAGCAATTTTCTGTGATGAAGCACATTTATATATTCCTCAAAATGTTAGTTTGGGAATAGAATCATTGAGTTTAATGAGTTTTGAAAGAATAGCAAAGGAAGGTAGAAAATATGGTGTTGGACTTGTAGTAATCACGCAAAGACCCTCTGAAGTTGATAGAACTGTATTGAGTCAAAGTAGTAATTTTGTTGCTATGAGGTTAACTAACTCAGACGATCAAAATGTTATAAAAAAATTATTGCCGGATAGTTTAGGTAACTTTGGTGATTTATTACCTGTACTTGATGTTGGGGAAGCTATAGTAGTAGGTGACGCAAGTTTGTTGCCTAGTCGTATTTTAATCAATCGTCCAAATCCAGAACCAAATAGTTCTACTGTGAAGTTTTGGGATGAATGGTCAAAAGAAAGAAGTGAAGATGCAATTACAGAAGCAGTCAATTCTATGCGCAGACAATCAAGATAAGTGATGCTGTTGTTTTTCTCTGCATTCGCCAGAGCGCATGACTGTTAATCATGATGTCACTGGTTCGAGCCCAGTTGGGGGAGCCATAACAGAGTAGTTTTTATAGCTGCTCTGTTTTTTTGTTATCTAAAACTTTTCTAAATTACTATTATAGTTATCGTTCACAAGATGCATTTGAGCCGCAAGGTGTATATAAATTTGAGTAATATTTAGGGGCTCTATGTCAATAGTTGTCAATAGTTGGGGTAAACCCGAAAAAGAAGAATTGAAATGAACAAGCGATAGTAAATCAAGCTATTGCTTGTTTTTTCATTTGGTGAGAAAACATATGTAAAATACGGTTACGGAAACGCTTAAAATTTCTGTAACCATAAGCATTACGCTTAAGTACCTTAATCTTGTTGTTGCAGCCTTCGGTAAAACCGTTGGTGATAGCAGAAGAAAAAGAATTCAGAATACCCGGAAGCCAATTAATCATAGTATTAGCACATTTTTTAAATTGAGGAATACCACAGTCTAAAGCCGAATTTATCCAGTCAGAAAAAGCTGTTTTTGCAGACTGTCGGTCTTTGCAATCAAGGATTTTAAGGAAATCCTCTTTGTAAAAATGAGCAGTAGAAAGAGTTGGAGAAGTAAAAAGCATAACATTTACCTGTTGTTTTTGTTCGTCAGAAAGGAGGTCAAATCTTTTTAGTAAAAGCTGTCTTGATTGTTTGAAGTATCTGCGATGATATTTGCTGAAATTCTTTTGTTCCTGCTTACGAACAGCCTCAAAAGCCCAGATAACTTGCCGTATCCAATGGTATTTATCAACAATCTGTGTAGCGTTTTTAAACCAAACAGAAGAAATATTAGAGTAGGGTTTCCACATATCACTGACAAAAAACTGAACCTTGTCACGCTGTGACTTATCAAAATGGTTAAAATACTCAGTTAGGAAATGCGCATATCTTTTTGGAAGAATGTCCAAAACGACCTTGTTGACAGGATCGGTGAGAATACATTGATACTTTTCACTGTTCGTATTGCCTTTAAATTCATCAATAGAAATAGCAGATGGGAGCTTTTTAGGAGCGTAGGAAACTAAATCAAAAACCCTGATTACGGAGCTTACAGAGAGGTTAACCTCTCTTGCAATGCTTGAAAAAGAAACTTCATTTCTCAATTTGCAATGATATACAAAGACAATCTGTTAGTCATACGATGATAACGAGGGAGGAAATCGACATTTTCAGGGAAACGCTTGCCACAGGAGCAACGATATCGACGCTTATAAAGATGAATAAAGATGTGCTTACCAAAGGCAGGAATATCCTTTATAGGCTGTTCACGATAATCGTGAACCTTATCAGTTAATTTACCGCAACAGGGGCATTTATGAGGTTTTCTTTTTAATCGGCAGTTAATATGGATTGAATTATCAATTTCTTCAACTTTTTCTATATTAACATCTTGCAATCCTAAGAGCTTTTCGGTAAAATATTTGTAGAGCATATTTGTTTCTCCGCTTCTGTTTTCAGATACGCTCTAAGTAAAAGGGGAAAATAAGCAGTAATATTTAATATAAATCAAAAATTAAGGAGAGTTGAATTTTGGAAAAGGGTAGAAATTTGCGTAGCGTTAATACTGACGGAGGGGTGAATTTGCAATTCAAACTTTTGTCGGCAATCGGAATTATCATTATAGTTTCCGGACATTGTTATCATGGCGGAATGGAACTTGCTTATAACTGGTTTCCGCCGTATTCGTATAATTTGGCACTGTTTGTATTTATATCGGGATATTTTTACAAAACCGATTATGAAGAAAATGTCGGAAAATACATATGGAAACGAACAAAGCGGCTTCTTATTCCTGCGTATCTGTGGAATATATTTTACGGTGGTATGGTTGCATTTCTCGGTTTGTTTGGATTTACTATAGGTGCAAAGCCTGATTTATACAATCTTTTTGTTATGCCGTTTGTTGACGGTGAGGCTTTTCAATATAACCTCGGTTCATGGTTTGTGTACCCGCTGTTTTTGGTTTGCATAATAAATGTGCTGTTCAGAAAATTTTTGAAACTGATTCACCTTGACAATGAATTTATAGTTTTGATAGTGTATCTCGCAATCGGAATGATAGGAATTAACACTGCAATAGAAAATCCGACTGCAATTAACGGTATAGTGAAACTTTTTGGCAGAACAATGTTTTTCCTGCCCTGTTATGAATTCGGTCGTTTTTATAAAGCTGTGCTTGAAAAGAAAGACACTCTCAATAATGTTGCGTACTTTGCAATTATATTTGCTGTACAGCTGATACTTTTAACTTTTTGCGAAAATTTGGAGTACACGCCGTCATCGTTCACTAATTTCAACAACGGTTTTGTAATTCCGTATATCTCGTCAATAACAGCAATTGCATTTTGGTTGAGAGTTTCAAGATTGCTTGTACCTGCCATAGGAAACAGCAAGCTTGTAAGGCTTATAGCTGACAACACATACGGAATTATGGTAAATCAGCTTGTAGGCTTTATGTGCCTAAAATTTGTATTCTACGGATTAAGCTGCATTACGTCAGGCGCATTGTTTGGTGACTTTAATGTTGCATCATTTAAATCAAGTATATGGTACTACTATCTCCCAAACGGTTTGCAACAGTGGGCTTTTGTATATCTTATATTTGGTCTACTTGTACCGATATTAATTGGCATTATTTTAAATAAAATCTGTAATATCGTACACTCTTCTTCTTACTTAAAAAAGATATAGTTCCTCTGAAACAGGACTGTAACAACAGTAAACTTAATTAAAGGAGATGCAATGAAAGAAGGGTTACATATCAAGAGGTCTATAGTTATGAATAAAAAAAGTTGAATTTCTGTTCTGCGTGGACGGTCTGACAGGTTTCAGACTGGCTATTGAAGCGGCTTTTCCAAATGCACAAATTCATCGTTGCATCATTCATCAAATACGCTCAAGCACAAGATTTCTCTTGTTAAGTGTTGACCTTTTGTGTGTTTGTGTAAAATTAAGTGCATCCATAGTGATGATTTTCTTTCAAATTTAGGTGTGGTAACTTAATTCTATTACGAAATCGTTTCTATGGATATTCTTTTTTATTCTTTCATCTTCATTTTACAATTTGCTAAGCATAATTTATTATTGTTACCCCAACATTTAGAATAAAACCATAAAAAGAACAGGTACAATCGGAAATTGATTGTACCTGTCGGTTTTAAAGATTAAGTTTTAAAAGCTCTTTTGCAGTGATGCCAACAAGATGTTCGCATTTCTTTGCATTGTCGTTAATAATCGAATCAAAGCCGAAAGAATTATGATTTTCAGAGTCGGGATAAATGATTTTTTCGATATTATCAAGACCTGCCTCATATGATTTCTGTATGGAAAATTTATGCGACTTGGTAGATAAACCGTTTTTCATAATCCATACTTGGTTTTGACTGTCAATTGCAGGGAATGTTATAATACTTGCGGCACCGTATTTAGTCAGTGACGGAACACCGGCTGAAAAATGCTTGTCTTTAATTGCTTTGTAAAAACTTTCAATAGAATAGGAATTTTTGGCTTTTATGTTGTTGATCTTAACACATAAAGCCATTAGTAACCCCTTTCATTATGTATAAGATCAGTTTGTACCCCATACATTACCGTCTTTGTCAGTATATTTACCGGCAATAACCATAATAAGGTCAACAAGCCAGCCAATACCGCAAGCACCACCTGTAAGAAGCCAAATTACGCCTGTACCGATTTTGCCTGTCAAAAATCTGTGTACACCTAAACCACCAAGGAAAAATGTGATTAAAATTGCACCTGCTTTACTCATAAACAATTACCTCATTTCTTTAATTTTTTGATTGCATATTTTTGTTTACAGCTAATATAATACACATTAATGACAACAATTGCAACTATTTGGCATAAAAGTCAATTTACTGGCAAGAATGGCAGATTAAGGAGAAACGGTGGTATTTGTAAATGATGTTTAACACACAAAGTTTAGTTTAATAAATTCAAAATTTAGGTCAACCCTTTTTAAAGGGTTGCGGGTTTGGGCAGAGCCCATTAAATAATAAAAGCGAACTGATTTGTAATTAAAACAAACAGTTGTAATTATATTGTAGAATAACCAAACTTTAGATTAATCAAGATTTTAATATAAAACAAAAGTAAAGACTAATGAGTGGCAGAAAGTAAGAAAGTTGCACTTGAGCAGTCTTAGAAAAAGATACTCTAAAGGATGCAAAGGTTTTTGTGTGTGGCTAATTTGCCCTTGAAAAGAGGCAAATTAGTAGTTTTAGTAGCGTGCCTTTTCTTTTGTTGCTATCGCAATTTTTATGCTCTCGCCGTTATGTTCAAGCCGCCAAACGGCAAGCCATTTGGCTATCAAAATTTGCGACAGCATAAAGCATTTGTGGGTGTTGCCCACACCCACAACCTTTGAAAAGGTTGACCAAACTTTTATATTCGGGACGGAAAGTTTATCTTTTTCTTTACTTTGTTGCCCGACCGATAATTTCCTAAAACCTAATCCCACCAACTTTGACAAATAATAAAAAGCCGACAAACATAGTACAAAACTAAGTTTGTCGGCTGAATTTTTATATCATATTATGCTGTTTCGGACAATCACATTCTTGGTTCTTTAACTTCAAATGTAAATGTTTCCTGTGCGGTTTTGCCGTTTGCATCCTTTACTTCTACAAGTACAGTGTGCTCACCAATTTTTAAAGGTGTTCCTTCATAATAAAGGCTTTCCATATCAATAGCGAAATCAGCGCTTTCGGAATAATCCTGAACTAACAATCCGTTGTCAAGTGTGAACTTGTACTGGTACGGCGCTGTTCCAAAAATTGTGTTTGCAGATATTGTAAGAGTATTTTCAGCAAAGCCTATATAATCGACATCTGTATGAATACCGCAAATAACAGGGTTTTCACTTTCATATGCGTCAACTACCGTATAATTATACAGGGTTTCCTCTGCGCAATCATCAATAGCGTTATAACTCCTTACCGAAACATCATAGCTGCCGCTTTCATCAAATGTATAAGTAAATGTGTTTGACTCAGATTTTTGCTGAACAACCTCGCCGTTAATCAAAAATTCATAGCTGAACGGTGTAACGCCCGAATACATTGTTGCGGTAAATGTTACAGGAGTGCCTGTCATTGCCTTTCCGGAATCATAATCGGCGCAAAAATTACTGATAATGTGTTCCGAAGCAGTACTATTTCTCTCAAATTCATATGTACCGGCAATATGTTCCTGAATAAGAGTAACATCACTGACATCGTTTACACCGTTAAAATTGACATCTCCTGCATAAAATTGTCTTGGTGACAGTTCCGCATTGCCGGCAAGTCCGTTTTGAAGAAGTGTAACATCATTGATATCAACTTTAAAATTCTCGTCAACATCACCTGTAATTATAGGTCTTATCATCGCAGAAACCGAAAAAGCTTGAGCTGTTCCAAGCATACCTACGATAAGAGCAGTTGAACAAACAACTTTTGTGATTTTTTTCATAATTATTATTCCTTTCTAAACTATACATCTTCACTGATAAAGTAAATATTTGTCGGTAAAGTTCTAATATTTATTTTATCTTATATTTGATTATACTATAAAAACGATGAAAATGTAACTGCAATAATAACAGAAAACAATTTTGTATATTTGTGCATTTTTATTAATATATGTTAAAAATGCATTATAAATATATTTATCGTGAATATTTATCACTGATTTTTTTGAGTTAATAGAGTATGTTTAATTACGCAACTATTCTTTACATCTCTTGTATAATTTAGTTGGTTGTTCGCTCATATTTGCTGTGCTATACTTAGGCTATGAAAGGTGTGAAAAATATGATTGGTATGAATTTAAAGGTGCTGCGCAAAGCAAAGGGTTATTCACAGGAAGAAGTAGCGGAAAAAATCAATGTTTCCCGTCAGTCTGTGGCTAAATGGGAGAACGAAGAGAGTATTCCCGATGTTATAAAATGCAGCGAACTTGCTAATCTTTATGAAATATCGCTCGATGAGCTTGTACACGATAAAATATCCGTTGAAGAGGAATCGACAAATTCGGAGGACGGAAAATATGTTTTCGGCATTGTAAAAGTAGGCGAGCGTGGTCAGATAGTTATTCCTAAACACGCAAGAGATGTTTTTGACATTAAACCCGGAGATAAACTGCTCGTTGTCGGGGATATAAAGCGTGGCTTGGGAATAGGCAAGGTAAGCCGTTCTATTGCAAGTGATTTTGTGTTTGAGGAATGAGGTTTTATTTATGTTAGCGATAAAAACTGAAAATCTTACAAAAAAATACAAAGATAAAGTTGCGGTAAATTCAATTAATCTTTCTATAAATAAAGGCGAAATTTACGGGTTGCTCGGCGTAAACGGTGCGGGCAAGTCGACAACAATAAAAATGCTTTCGTGTCTGATTAAGCCGACAAGCGGTGACGCTGTGCTTAACGGATACAGCATTGTAAATGACAGCGAAGATGTTAAGAGAATTATTAATGTATCACCGCAGGAAACCGCAGTTGCGCCAAATCTGACCGTAAGAGAAAATCTTGAGCTGATAGCTGAAATATACGGCTTTGAAAAAGAAATGGCGGTGCAGAAAGCGCAGAATATGATAGATGATTTTGAGTTTGCGGAAGTTGCAAAGTCAAAGGCAAAAACTTTATCGGGCGGCTGGCAAAGAAGATTGAGCATTGCAATGGCGCTTATAAGCGACCCTGAAATTTTATTTCTTGACGAGCCGACTTTGGGACTTGATGTTTTGGTAAGAAGAGAATTGTGGAATAAAATCAGCGCTTTAAAAGGTAAGATTACGGTAATCCTCACAACTCACTATCTCGAAGAGGCGGAGTCGCTGTCAGACCGCATAGGTATTATGGTAAAGGGAAATCTTGTGGCTGAGGGTACGGCTGACGAACTTAAAAACAGCGTTAATGCCACATCTTTTGAAGACGCTTTTGTGAAAATTGCGGAAGAGGGTAAATGATTATGAAAACTTTAGCTTTTGCGTCAAGAAATGCAAAGGAATTGCAGAGAGATGTTTTAACATCAATTTTCGGTATTGCTTTTCCTATTGTATTGCTTGTTTTGTTGTCGGTAATTAACTCAAGTATTCCGAAAGAGGCACATATGACCTTGTTTGAAATTAAAAATCTTACGGGCGGAATAAGCGCATTCGGACTTGTGTTTTTGTCGCTTTTTTCTGCGCTTTTGGTTTCAAAAGACAGATTCACGGCTTTTATTATCAGACTTTACGCTTCGCCCCTTAAGCCGAGCGGCTACATACTCGGTTATACAGTACCGCTCATTCCTATGGCTTTATTGCAAACACTTGTTACCTGTTTGTTTGCGCTGATTTTCGGTTTATCTTTTTCGGCAAATATTTTGCTTGCGGCGGTTGTAAGTATTGTTCCTGCTTTTTTATATATTTCAATAGGGCTATTGTGCGGTACGGCATTTAGTGATAAAATGGTAGGTATAATATGCGGTGCGGTACTCACAAACCTGTCGGCATGGCTTTCAAATATATGGTTTGACATCTCGCTTGTAGGCGGTGCATTTCAAAAAATCGCAGAATTTTTGCCGTTTATTCATTGCGTAAATGCTTTAAGGGCAGCGCTTGAGGGCAATTATTCGCAGATAATACCCGAATTACTTTGGGTATTCGGATATGCCGCAGTAATTTTTGCTTGTGCTGTATTGCTGTTTAACCGCAGAATGAAACAGGATAAGTAAGGAATTTGCGAATGAACAAGGACACTCTGAAAAGTAAAAAACGATATGACTTAATTGATTCAATCCGTGGCTTTGCCGTTATTAATATGGTTGCGTTTCACGCATTGTATGATATTTTTATAATATACGGCGACGGTTCTGCTTTTACAAACTCATTTTTTGCCGTATGGGAACGCTTTATTTGTGTATCGTTTATTATTATTTCGGGAGTGTCTTTTAATTTTTCAAATCATACGGTCAGAAACGGAATAATAGTGAGCTTATGCGGTTTTCTTGTTACAACAGTTACTGCAATAGCTATACCGAGTCAGGTTGTTTGGTTCGGAATACTGAATTTATTGGGTATTTCAATGCTTATATGTTCGGCACTGAAAGACTTATTTAATGCAATTCCTACTGTAGTGGGCGCAATTTTGAGCTTTATGCTTTATGCCGTTACATACGGAGTTCCGACAGGCTACATAGGTTTTTTGGGAATACCGATTATTGAACTGCCGTCTTTTTTGTACGAATATAAATATCTGTCATTTTTGGGCTTTCGTTCGTATGATTTTGTTTCAAGCGACTATTTTTCGATAATTCCGTGGCTGTTTATGTTTGTGTTCGGAATATTTTTATGGCGTATAATAAAGAAAATAAAATGGGAGAAATATTTTTATTTTAAAATTCCCATATTAAATGTAATAGGAAGATACAGTCTTATAATATATCTTTTGCATCAGCCTGTAATAATGCTGATTATGACAATTATTTACGGGTATTAATAAGCAAATAATAGCTTTTGATAAATAATATTGTGCGGTTGAGGGGTCAACCGCCTTTTTTTATTGACTTTTTTACCAAAATGCGGTATTATGATAAATGTATAACTTTAGCTATGATTACAAGGAGGATGCCTGTGCTTGATATGACGGTAATTTACGATTTAGCCATTGTTGCGTTAAGAATATTAATGCCCGTATATGCTATTATAATTGTATATCAGTGCTATGCTGCAATGCGTCGTCGCAGAAGGCCCGAAAAGCCTCTTGTTACACTTTACAATACAGTTACAGGACTTAAACTTCCTGTTATTTTCTGGGAAAATTCAATCGGCAGAAGCAGGGCAAGCGACATTGTCGTTGATGACCCTGCCGTTTCAAGAAATCATTGCGTTCTTTTGAGAAGAGCCAGCGGCTGGTATATCTGCGATACGGGTTCAAAAGGCGGTACATATGTAAACGGCGAAGAAGCTGTGGGCAGAACCAGAGTGCTTATTGACGATGTTATCAGTGTGGGCAATTCGCAGTTTCAGTTTTTGCGTGGCGAAGATTATGACGAAAATCTCCGTTACAGTTGGTTTTTTAAGAAAGCCAACAACAAGCCTGCAATGAAATCGTGGAAGCTTATGCTTTTAATCACGCTTTTCCATTTCTTTATGTGCGTAGAGGCGGTATTTTGGCAGGACGGTACCAACAAGTATTCACCGCTCGTACTTTTCGGATGCCTTGCAGTGGCAGAATGGACATTTTTCTTTGTTTCTTCAAAGGTACTTAAAAGGGTGAGTTTTGAACTTGAAAGCCTTGCGCTGTTTTTGACGGGCGTGGGTGTAATGTTGCTTGTGCGGCAGGTAGAGCGGTCGGCTTATGTACAGCTTATTGCCGCAGTTGTGGGAATGGCGCTGTTCTGCGTAATAATTAAGTTTATTGAGGACCCGGACAGAACTTCGTCAACAAAATTAAGATACGGACTTATGATTGCCGCAGTAGGACTGCTCGGTGTGAGTATAGTATTTGGCAAAATTACTTACGGTGCGGCTAACTGGATCAGCATTGGCGGTATTTCGCTTCAGCCGTCCGAAATAGTAAAAATCATATACATATTTATAGGTGCAAACACACTTGACAGATTACAGACAAAAAAGAATTTGTTTGAGTTTATTATATTCTCGGCTGTTTGTGTAGGATTGCTTGCATTAATGGGTGACTTCGGTACAGCGCTCATATTCTTTATGACCTTCCTTTTAATCTCATTTATGCGTTCGGGCGACTTTAAAACAGTAATTCTTGCCATTGTGGCGGCTGTATTCGGTGTGTCTATTGTGTTGCGCTTTAAATCTTATGTTCTCGACCGTTTTAAGGCTTGGGGACATGCGTGGGAATACGCAAATGACTTAGGTTATCAGCAAACTCATGTGCTTACATATATAGCAAGCGGCGGACTTTTCGGCGTCGGCATAGGCAACGGCTTTTTAAAGGGCGTCGGAGCGTCGGAGAGCGACCTCGTCTTTGGCTTGGTTTCCGAAGAAATGGGTGTAATTGTTGCAATTACTCTCGCCGTTGCGGTAGCTTGCCTTGTTATCTATGCAAGAGCAATCACAACAAGAAGCAGAAGTACATTCTATTCTATTTCTGCCTGCTGTGCTGCGGGTTTGCTTGTAATACAGCTTTCACTCAATGTTTTTGGCGCAACCGATATTCTTCCGCTTACAGGTGTAACATTCCCGTTTATCAGCTGTGGCGGTTCAAGTGTGCTTTCCTGTTGGGGACTTATTGCATTTATCAAGGCGGCAGACGAAAGAACATATGCGGTGAAAAAATAATCTTACAAAACCGAATGAGGTATTGCTTTGCAGTACCCTCTGAATAAATCAGAGAAAGGACGGTGTTTGAATGAAAAGAGTATTACGGAGAAGTACGCTTATATTTGCGGTTACGGTAGCCTTTATAGGCGGTATGGGCTTTTTTGCCTACAAGCTCGTTGCAAATTCGGGCGATTGGGTAGATCAGCACTATAACTACCACATTGCAGGAACCGACGGACTTGCAAAGGCAGGTACAATTTATGACCGCAACGGCAATATTCTTGCTCAAAGTGTTGACGGAAAAAGAGTTTATAATGAAAACCAAAGCGTCAGAACTTCGCTTTTGCACACAATAGGCGATAATTCTTCTAATATTTCTACTGCTTTACAGAGCAGATACCGTTCCCAGCTTATCGGATATAATCTTATTTGGGGACTGAATATGCCCGATTCTCTAAGAAAGGGCAATGACATTAATCTTACGGTAGATGCAGACACCTGCGCAGCGGCTTACGATGTATTGTCAGGCTACGGCAAAGACGGTGCTTGCGTTGTATATAACTACAAAACAGGTGAGGTCATCTGTTCCGTAAGTACAAAGGCTTACGATCCGGAAGCGCCTCCCGAAATTACCGAGGAAAACGAAAAAGACTACGAGGGTGTGTATCTTGACAATACTATTTCTTCAACCTATGCGCCCGGTTCGATTTTTAAGATAATTACTTCTGCCTGCGCTATTGAAAATCTTCCCGACATCTACGACCGTACATGGTATTGTTCGGGTAAGGAAGATATCGGCGGAAGTGATGTAACCTGTGTTGAACCGCACGGTTACATAAACTTTAAAGAGGCAATGTCACATTCCTGCAATATTGTTTATGCGGAACTTGCGGTTGAACTCGGCGAAGAAAAAATGACTGCCACCGCAAATAAAGCCGGCATAAACAGCAGCTTTAAGGTGGATGACAACGAAACCGCAAAGGGAAATTACGATGTAAGCGATGCAAACACAAACCAGCTCGGCTGGTCGGGCGTCGGTCAGTACAATGACAAAGTAAACCCAATGCAAATGGCTGTTATTTGCGGAGCAATCGCAAACGGCGGCAAAACAAAAGAACCGTATATGATAAAGGACGGTTCAATTCTGGGTGTGCTCGGATTGGGCGGCTCGGACAGTACAAACGAACTTTTCAGCAGCAGCACGGCAGAAGCGCTTGACGATATGATGCGCTTTACAATGACCGATTACTACGGCGACGATCTGTTTGGCGGACTTACGATATGCGCAAAGACAGGTACTGCCGAGGTCGGCGAGGACAAAGGCCCTAACGGTTGGATGGTAGGTTATGCAAAGGACGAGGATTGCCCTCTTGCATTTGCCTGCGTTGTGGAAGACTCGGGTTTTGGCTTTACCTATGCGGGCCCTGTTGTTGAGGCAGCTATGATACAGGCAGCAAAATCACTCGGTGCAGCTGCCGTACAGTAAAAAGAATTTATACCGAAAGGACATTTATATATGAATATTCTCAAAGCCTTGTTTGGCAATTACAGTAAAAAAGAATTAAAGCGAATTCAGCCGATTTGCGATAAGGTGCTTGCACTTGAGGACAAGTATGCGGCTATGAGCGAAAGCGAACTCAAAAATCAGACAGCTGTTCTCAAAGAGCGTCTTGCAAACGGCGAAACTACAGATGACATCTTACCGGATGCCTTTGCTGTATGCCGAGAGGGTGCTTGGCGTGTACTTGGTATGAAACATTATCCGGTACAGATTATAGGTGGTATTGTACTTCATCAGGGCAGAATCGCCGAAATGAAAACAGGTGAAGGTAAAACGTTGGTTGCTACACTTCCTGCATACCTTAACGGTCTTACAGGCGAGGGTGTACATATCGTAACAGTCAACGATTATCTTGCACGCCGTGACTCCGAATGGATGGGCAAACTTTACAGATACCTCGGACTTACCACAGGTCTTATTGTTCATTCACTTGACAACGAGGGCAGAAAAAAGGCATACGAAGCTGATATTACATACGGTACAAACAACGAACTCGGATTTGACTACCTCCGTGATAATATGGTTGTTTACAAGGAGCAGAAAGTACAGCGTGGCCACGCTTACGCAATTGTCGACGAGGTTGACTCAATCCTTATTGATGAGGCAAGAACACCTCTTATTATTTCAGGTAAGGGCGACAAGTCAACAGATTTGTATGCAAAGGCAGATAAGTTTGCCAGAACTTTAAAGGTTCAGCGCTTTGAAGAGCTTGACTCCAAAGAAGATATGGAGGATTACTACGCAGAAAACGACATCGACTATGTTGTAGACGAAAAGCAGAAAACAGCTACACTTACACAGAACGGTGTTAAGAAAGCCGAAGAATTTTTCGGCATTGAAAACCTTACAGACCCGGAAAACCTTACAATTCAGCACCATGTAAACCAGGCTATCAAGGCTCACGGTATTATGAAACTCGATGTTGACTATGTTGTTAAAGACGGCGAAGTTATCATTGTTGATGAATTTACAGGTCGTTTTATGTACGGCAGACGCTTTAACGAGGGCTTGCACCAGGCAATTGAAGCAAAAGAGGGCGTAAAGATTCAGAACGAAAGCAAAACTCTTGCTACAATCACATTCCAAAACTACTTCCGTCTTTACAAAAAGCTTTCAGGTATGACAGGTACTGCTCAGACAGAGGCAGAGGAGTTCCAGGAAATTTACAAACTTGATGTTGTTGAAATTCCTACAAACAAGCCTGTTCAGCGTATAGATCTTCCTGACTCCGTATTCAAGACAGAAAAAGGCAAGTTTAAGAATGTAATCGACCAGGTTGTAGAGGCTCACGAAAAGGGTCAGCCTGTACTTGTCGGTACAATTTCTATCGAAAAGTCGGAAGAACTTTCAAAAATGCTTAAAAAGCGTGGCATCAAGCACAATGTGCTCAACGCCAAACAGCACGAAAAAGAGGCTGAAATCGTAGCACAGGCAGGTAAGCTCGGTGCGGTTACAATCGCAACAAATATGGCAGGCCGTGGTACCGATATTATCCTTGGCGGTAACGCTGAATTTATGGCTAAAGCATCTATGCGTAAGCAGGGCTTTACAGATGAACTTATTGAAGAGTCAACAGGTCACGCAGAAACAGATAACGAGGAAATCCTCAATGCAAGAAAGACATTTGATGAGCTTAACTCAAAATATAAAGAAGAAATCAAAGAAGAAGCTGAAAAGGTAAGAGAAGCAGGCGGCCTTTACATTATCGGTACAGAGCGCCACGAATCAAGACGAATTGATAACCAGCTTAAGGGCCGTGCAGGTCGTCAGGGCGACCCGGGTGTAAGTAAGTTCTTCCTTTCTACAGAAGACGATCTTATGCGTTTATTCGGCGGTGACAGAATGAAGATGGTTATGGAGCGCCTTAATGTTGAAGATGATATGCCGATTGACGCTAAGTTGATTTCAAATATCATTGACAGCTCACAGGAGAAAATTGAACTCCGTAACTTCGGTATTCGTAAAGATGTACTCCAGTACGACGATGTTCTTAACAAGCAGAGAGAAATTATCTACGGTCAGCGTGATCAGGTTCTTAACGGTGAGGACTTACACGATACTATCTATAAGATGATTGAAGATACAATTGACACAAGCGTTAAGCAGTATCTCCCGGACGGCCCTCGTGAGCATTGGAATCTTCAGAGCCTTAAGGATTATTATAAGGATTGGCTTATTCAGGACGAGAGCCGTTACGACTTTGACCTCGAAGACCTTGAGGATATGGAAGCCGAAGACATTAAGAATATGCTTATCGAAGATGCAAAAGCTATCTATAAAGAAAACGAGGAGCTTTTGCCGACCGAAACTATCCGTGAAATGGAGCGTGTATATCTCCTCAAGAATGTTGATACACACTGGATGGATCACATTGATAATATGGATCAGCTTAAATCAGGTATCAGACTCCGTTCATACGGTCAGCATGACCCTGTAGTAGAGTACCGTATTGAAGGCTTTGATATGTTCGACGAGATGATTGAAAGCATCAGAGAAGATACAGTTAAGATGATGCTCATTATGCCTAAAAAGGTATATGAGGTTAAAAAGCGTCAGGACGCTATCGAGGCTGCAAAGCGTATGGCATTAAAGCAGGCACAGGCTGCACATCAGGTAGTTTTAAATAACGGCGAAGATGAAGAGCCGCAGGAAAGCCCGATTGAAATTGCTTTAAAGCGTGAGCAGGTTGCTCAGCCTACAGAAACTTCGGGTGACGGTACAGACACAGCCAACAAAACTATCCGTAAAGGCAAAAAAGTCGGCAGAAACGATCCTTGTCCATGCGGCAGCGGCAAAAAATATAAGAAGTGCTGCGGCAAAGACGAATAATTTTACTGAAAATTAAACAGATAAAAAATTCCGATCTGCAAGGGTCGGAATTTTTTGTTGTCGGTTGTTTTTGAAAGCTTAGGTAATTATGGTTTAGGAAAATATTTCACCGAGTAATTATAATAGTTTGGGTTAAGTATTTTTCTACCCATAATCTAATAAAAATTTTTGTGAAATACAGTATATTAAATTATCATATTAATATGTTATTGTATTAATGTTAAAAAATTAACGGAATATTTTATAGTATCCTACAAAAAATTTTTTCCAATCGAAAAAGCATTGACTTTTTGCTCGAAAGGTGTCATACTTTTAGTATTAATGCGGTAAACAATAGCCTTTTGGCTTTTGTATAAAAAATTTAATGAAGGGGTTTTCTAAGTGGAAAAACTATTTAAACTCAAAGAAAACGGTACCGCGGTAAAAACAGAAGTTGTTGCCGGCGTTACCACATTCCTTGCAATGGCTTACATACTTGCCGTAAACCCAAGTATGCTTGGCGCTGCCGGAATGGACTCAAGTGCGGTTTTTGCTGCAACAGCAGTATCGGCAGCATTTGCTACACTTTTTATGGCATTTTTTGCAAACTATCCTGTTGCTCTTGCTTCCGGTATGGGACTTAATGCTTACTTTGCATACACAGTAGTTCCGCAGCTTGCATCACAGGGTATTACAAATCCATGGCAGGTTGCTCTTACAGCAATCCTTGTTGAAGGTATTATCTTTATTATCCTTTCACTTTTCAAATTCCGTGAAACACTTGTTAATAAAGTACCTAAGAACTTAAAACTCGGTATTTCGGCAGGTATCGGTCTTTTCATTACAATTGTAGGTTTAAAGGGTGCAGGCGTTATCGTTTCCGATGCTTACTATGACGGCACAGCTGTTCAGTCATCAACACTTGTAACACTCGGTGACTTAGGTTCCGCAAATGTAGTTCTTGCAATTGTAGGTCTTCTTATTGTAGCCGCTTTGTGGCACTTCAAGGTTAAGGGTTCAATCCTTATCGGCATCATTGTTACTTACATTTTCGGCATTATTGCACAGCTTTGCGGTTGGTATCAGGGCACTTCACTTATTCCTGATTTCTCAAATTATGCAATATTTGCTCCTGTTCAGAATATGGCAACAGAAACTTTATTTAAGTTCGATTTTACTTATGTAGCACAGAATGTAGTAAACTTTGCAGTTATTGTATTTGCATTCCTCTTTGTTGACCTTTTCGATACAGTAGGTACACTTATCGGTGTTGCACAGCAGGGTAACCTCCTAAACGAAAAAGGCGAGCTTCCAAGAGTAGGTAAGGCTTTAATGGCTGACGCCGTAGGTACTTGCGTAGGTGCTTGTCTTGGTACATCAACCGTAACTTCTTATGTTGAGTCAACAACAGGTGTTGCCGAGGGCGGCAGAACAGGTCTTACAGCTATGACCTCAGGTATTCTCTTCCTTCTTGCAATTCCTTTCTACCCGATTTTCCTTGCAATTCCGTCATTTGCAACAGCTCCTGCTCTTGTGTTCGTTGGACTTTTAATGCTTAAGAACATTACTCAAATGGACTTTGAGTCTGACATTGCCGACACAGTTGGCGGTTTCCTTGCAATCATTATGATGCCGTTTGCATATTCAATTGCAACAGGTATTATGTTCGGTATTATTTCTTGGGTTATCCTCAAGATCGTTACAGGCAAAATCAAGCAGATTCACCCTGTTATGTGGGTTGCAGCCGCACTTTTTGTAGTACGAATAGTAACCATAGTTCTTCATATTGCTTCTTAAAAGTCAATATTAAAATTTATGCTCCTGCAAAATGCTTGCAGGGGCATTTTTTGGGTTGTGAATTGTTACATAATATGATACAATAGAATTTAAGGCGGTGAATGCTTAATGATAAGCAAGTTAATATCAAAGCTCGGCTACACGAGATTTATAGCATTGAGCTTTATTCCTGTAATTTTGTTGGGAACTTTCCTTTTGTGCCTGCCGATTTCCTCAAAGACGGGGGAATGGACGAATTTTATTGATTCACTTTTCACATCGGTAAGCGCAACCTGTGTTACGGGATTGATTGTATTTGATACATTTACTCATTGGACTGTTTTCGGACAGATTGTTATTCTGATAATGATTCAGATAGGCGGTCTTGGCCTTATGACGATAATAACAATGATTTCAATATTTTTGCGCAAAAAGATTAATATGCGTGAACGCAAAATGATGATGCAGTCATCGGGCAATACTCAAATTGACGGTACTTTAAAACTTGTTAAGAAAATAGTCGGAGGTACTTTTATATTTGAGGGAATAGGTGCTGTATTACTTGCTTTTCGCTTTTGTCCGCAAATGGGTATGCTGAAAGGAATATACTACAGTTGTTTCCACGCAATTTCTGCTTTTTGCAACGCAGGCTTTGACCTTATGGGATTTCGCCAACCGTATTCTTCGCTGACTTACTATACAAATGATTACTATGTAAACATAATTATAATGTCACTTATTGTAATCGGCGGTATCGGCTTTATTGTGTGGAATGACATTTTAAAAAATAAATTTCATTTTTCTAAATATTTGCTTCATACTAAAATAGTTCTTGTTACAACGGCAATTTTGCTTGTCGCAGGGGGACTTGGCTTTTTTATTTTTGAATACAACGGCGAACTCGCCGACAAGACTGTTCCGCAAAAAATTGTAAACGCTATGTTTATGTCGGTAACCACAAGAACGGCAGGTTTTAATACAATTGACCTTTCAAATCTCTCGGATTCCGGCACATTGCTTTCGCTTATTCTTATGCTTATAGGCGGTAGCCCGGGTTCAACGGCGGGCGGTCTGAAAACAACTACAATAGCAGTGGTTGTGATTGCGGTATTTGCAATGGCGAAAGGCGGTGACGATATAAACACTTTTAAGCGCAGAATTGTGTCTGATGTGGTTAAGCAGTCGGCGGTAATTATTTTGATTTATCTCTTTGCGGTTATGCTTTCGTCAATGATTATTTGCAGCGTAGAGGGATTGGGTATGTCGCAGGTATTGTTTGAAACCGCCTCGGCTGCAGGCACTGTAGGAGTGTCAAAAGGCATAACAAACCAAATCTCGGCAATTTCAAAAATAATATTAATGATAATGATGTATGGCGGACGAATCGGCGGACTTTCGCTTGTGCTTGTGTTTGGACAAAGAAAACCCGAAGCACCTGTAAAGCGCCCTACAGAACAGATATTAATCGGTTAAGGAGAAACATTTATGAAGTCGGTACTTGTAATCGGAATGGGAACAATTGGAATTTATCTTGCACGAAAAATGCAGGACCTCGGCAATGAAGTAATGATTGCAGACAAGGACGAGGAACTCATACAGGAGCTTTCACCTGAATTCAACGACGCTTTTTGCGGTGACTGCTCGGCAGACGGAATTTTGAAATCTATAGGAGTTAATACTTTTGATTATTGCTTTGTGACAATCGGTGAGGATTTTTATGCCTCCCTCGAAATTACTTCCATTTTAAAGGAACTCGGTGCAAAGTATGTAATTGCAAAGGCTAAAAGGGCAAGACAGGTTGAATTTTTAAAGAAAATAGGCGCTGACGAGGTTGTATATCCCGACAAAGAGATTGCCGAAAACCTTGCGGTAAGATACAATGCAGACAATATTTTTGATTATATTGAACTCACTTCGGAGTATTCTATCTTTGAAATTCCCGTTGTATCATCGTGGGTTGGAAAAAAGGTAATGGATGTTGATGTTCGCCGTAAACATAAGATTAATATTATTGCGGTAAAAAATGATAATGAACTTAATCTGAACCTTGGCGGCGATTATGTCTTTGATGAAAACGACCACCTTGTAGTGCTTGGCAAATCAAGTGATGTATTCAGTGTTGCATCAGATGTAAAAAGACCGTCACGATAATATGAAAAGGGGAACTCGGCAGGGTTCCCTGTTTTTGAAAGGATGTTAATATGATAATAGCGGCAGTCGATTTGGGCAAAGCAAGAACAGGTATAGCGGTTTGCGATAAGACAGAGTTTTTAGCGTCGCCGCATACGGTAATTTTTGAAAAATCACCCGAAAAACTTTTTGAAAAAGTGAAAGAAACCGTTGTGAATTTAAAGGCTGAAATCGTGGTTGTGGGTCTTCCTAAAAATATGGACGGCAGTGAGGGCGAGAGTGCGCAGAACGCAAGAGCCTTTGCGGAGCGTTTACACAACGAAACAGGGTTGCAGGTGGATTTGCAGGACGAAAGAGGTACTACCATTACAGCCCACAACTTTTTAAACGATACAAATACAAGAGGCAAAAAAAGAAAAAATGTGGTAGACGAAGTTGCCGCAACGATAATTTTGCAAAATTATCTTGATAAAAGAAAGAACAGTAAGAATTATTAATTTATACAATTTGTATTTAACACATCTTTTAACATAAATGTTGAAAACTATGTGGAAAGTGTGAAAAGCTATGTTAAACGACTGTCAAAACTACAACCCTTTTACAAGTAACACCCAATCTTTTACAGAAATGTAACATTTCAACAATTAACGAAGGAGTTTTCAACATAGGTGTTAATACTTGAATGTGGAAAGAATTTGATTACAAATAGTATAAATCTTGTGTCAAGGTATAATTTTCAACAAAAAATTTAAGCGAAAAATTTTGAAATGTAAGGGTTAAAGGCAAATTCAAAAAGGAAAAGAAATCGGCGAATGGAAGATAAAGAACTTGTGTTTGACCGTGAACACCATATATTGTATACGAAGCAGTGCAGGGAGGAAATTTTAAATAAAATTTCTCTGCATTATTCTGCCTAAGATGTTGAAAAAATATTCACAAAGGTTCAGCTTCAGTATATTGAATTTTTAAAAGATTACAGAACGGATTTAGGCGGAAAAAAGAATTTCCACAACGGCGCCGGCGGAAATTACGATTGTATTGCTCTGTTCAGTTATTATGTGGTGTGCAAAGAAAAAACATCTCTTGCGGAAATCGAGGAGATGGAGGGCAATTTGTTTTTACCTGCATTTAAAAATTTGAAGTTTGTCGATTGCAATAAACCGATATATAAAAAGCTGATGTATTGGTCTTTTGCTTTATCTAAAAAGAAGTGCGACAAGTGGGACGATTTTGATATGAATGTAGCTCCGTACAAAAAAGAAGAGCCAATCTATTATGAATTTACAAAATGTCCGATTGCGTATTTTGCAAGGGAACATAATTTGCTGGAAGTGATGCCTGCAATGTGCAATCCTGACTATACCGCTATGGAGCTTATCCATGCAAGACTTGTAAGAAAAACAACCTGTGCAAACGGCTGTGTGTGCGATTATACAATTTGCGGAGATAAGGACGAAGAATATCTCAAACAACACGAAGAATACATAGACGATGAGGGTTACAGGAGAAATAAGTGAGGAAATGCATTTCATAGACAATGTGTTTTTTTAATTATTTCACTTAAGTTTATATGATAACCAATAATTTTCCTAACTTTTGATAAAGCCCCACTTTTCAATGGCAAACAAAAAGCACTCTTTGAGAATTGTGGTGACCCCCAAAAGTTAGATTTGAAAGCGTAGTGGCTTTTAGCTGCTACG
>OOAO01000104.1_pt1 | contig 100813 bp, 108 predicted proteins | sample 1671821 | NCBI WGS metagenome assembly OOAO01 (sample SAMN06348196, study PRJEB24527) | human gut metagenome | biome: human gut; feature: ankylosing spondylitis patient; material: feces | host: Homo sapiens | place: China | collected 2015-10 | reverse complement strand
TTAAGGTATTCCATAAATTTTAATTCAGTATCACTTTTGAATCTAGCATCATGTAGGATACTTTGAAATTCATCTATTACAGTATAAAAACTTTGAAATATTTCTAATTCTTCTAATATTATTTTTATCAACTTATACGAATCATAGGTTACTAATATCTTACATGGTTTTCTTTGAGAATAACAATAATTATAATAATAATTTTCTATTTCAGTTTTTATTTTTAATCTAATTAATTCTCTTTTCTTTTTCTCCTCTTCAACCAATAATAATTTATCTTTATCTGATAAACTTTTTTCGCTAGATCTATTTACTGTTATCTTCGAAATATCCTTATCGATATTAGTATCAGACTCCATTTCATTAATAACTAAATATACATCATTAGGATGTTGATCTTTCTTATTTTTTAAAAGCATCTTCCTAGGACTGCATAAGATAACATTTTCGGGACCATTAATACAGTATTCAGTAAAACCACAACCAGGTAATTGTTTATTTATTATACATTTACTTGGAAACTTATTAAATCTAAATTCATTCCATTCTGAAATATATCTAATTCCAGATGGTACTATAATCTTTTCTTTTTGCATATTATTTAATTTTTATTATTACAAATTAATATTATAAAACTCAATACAGAGTTCAGTTATAAAAAATTGAAGACTAAGGATACCCTAACTTCATTAATTAGAGTTTAAAGTTAATAGAAGAGCAAAATAACAACTTAAACTGAAATTATGACATACGAGTACTATATAATATTTACTGAACAAAAAAGTTGTAAAGTGGTTCTACTAAATAAGCGAATATAATGAGAGACCCGCCTCCCCTCCAGGGAGAGCGAGGTCGTCTTATTTAGTAGGTTCACGATAGATAATAATATTAATATGGAAATGAACCTTAAAAGAGTACCGTCCACTCGGAGCCTTTGAGGGCTCCAGGGACTCTCACTAACGTTCGTACTTTTTAAGAACCATTAAAGAATATTAATTTTTTTCATTTAATCTAATATCTCTTTATTCAATTCTATTCTATATTATCTTTTTTTTATTTTCTATTTATACTTCCTATAGGTTTTCTCAATATACTCTCCTATTCAATCTAGGTTCCTATGTCCTCATAAATAAGTTACCAAATTTTCATCAATTTTGAAGATAAAAAATAAAAGTGGGTTATTTTGGCTCATTTTAGGGTAAAAAGTAGTAAAAAACATCAAAAATAACCCACCTTTTGAGGGTTAAATTTAATATAAGCCTTATACATGAAATATAAGGAGAATCTGTGTCCTTCCCTCCTTTCCAAACGTGGTAATTTTGTTTTTCATATCCATATATTACTAATAGCGATTAGTTTTCTACTAAGTAAGTTCTTTTTCATAGTTGTTAATAATTTGTTTATTTCTCACATATAAATGGACACAGATTCTTCCTTTTATACTAAGAAATCGATATTATATTTTTTAAGATAATAATTGTTTTCAGGGATTAGGTTCGGCGCTAAAGTTGCTGCGGAGATGGGTTAAGTAGGTTACTTAATTTTGTATCCCGGGACTTAGCTCCGACCTCTTCTTTTTAGTTCTTTGTAAAAATACTATGTTCATATGATAATAAAGAGAAAAACAAAAAGTGTCTCCGATCTGTTCTATATATCATCAAGACCAGACTTAGATGGAGAATATATAAAACCGAAAATTAATTTGTACCCAGATGTAGGATCAGCACTTTCAGGAATATCAGCAGTTCCGGGAGAGGATACGAACATAGAAGGAGCTACTTATTATATATACAAGCCGCTAATGGGAAGAGCCGATTCACTAGTAAAACCTGGAATAATAGAATCTCCGAAGGTATTAGTTCTCCCTGATGAATATTGGTATCTACAAGAACTCCGGCTCAGATTTATAGCGGCAGTTAAAGTCTTGGGGAGAGAAAAACTTATTGGAACTTATAGAACTGGAACTAGACAAACTCCATCTAGAGTATATTCTTGGAGTTGGGAAGAAATTTTAGGGAAATATCAGAAGAAAGGTAAGTTAATAGAGACTGATAAAACAAAGAAAACGTGAATAATTTATTTTCTAATATTTTTAAGAAGAGGGAAAAATACTGGGAAACTATAAACAAATTAAATCAATATGAAAATACTACGAAATAAAACATATTCTGATTCTGACAATGAAACTCCAAAGAAAGTCGGAGAAGCTATCGGAACTGCACTAGTCGGAACAGCTGGAACTGTAGGAGCAACAGACTTAATAAAACGTGGGGCTAAGAAGTATATAACCAGTCAGGAATCAAAGAAAGCAAAAAAAGCATTTAAAGAAGGTATTAAGAAACTTGATTCAACCAGGAAAGCTAATAATTTTAAAGCAGAAGTAGCTCGTGGTGAAACTAATTCAGGAAGCGCTTTAGATCTAATTTTCCACAAAAGAAAAGTCAAGAAAGCAGATCAAGTATATAAAGCAGCTACCTCTAAAAATAATGAAGCCTATAAATCAGGTGTTAAAGCTCTTAAGAAAACTTTAATATCTAATAAAGATGCAAATATCGCCAAAAGAACAGGAAGAGTTGGAAAAATAGCTACGACTGCTGGTTTAATTGGAACAGGTATAGCAGCTGGAATGAAACTTAGAAAGAAAGATAAATAATAGGAACGGAGATAGTAACCTATAATGGAACAGGGACTGCCTGCTAAGCAGATCGATCGTGTTTTACGATTAGAGGTCGGAACTCTACATCTCCGCATTATAAAGAATAAAAATATAATCTATAGAGTTATTGGTTTAGCTCTATAGAACGACTTAGTGATTATTAGTTAATTTCCCCTTAGTTCAGCGGATAGAACCTGGGATTTCTAATCCCATAACGTGTGTTCGATTCACACAGGGGAAACAAATAAATATAAATTACAACTAAATTTAACTAATAAAAACTAAATTAATCATGACAACAATTTTTAAGAAAGTAATCTTTAACCCTCTTAAGAGAGCGGTTAAGTGGTATTTTACTCAGTCTGCTAAAACAGGAAATTATATCTGTATGACTGGAACTTTTCCTCAAGAGTACTATGAAATGATGTATGAAAAGAGGAAAGATCAACAAAAGTAAAAAAAATAATAGAAATTTATGGGATATAGGAAATTCCTATATACCCTTCGTTGACTAGGAAGAAAATAATTAATAAAAAAATATATCGCAGGATGAAAGAAATGGTATCTGACAAGTTTCATAAGCTTGGGTTGTTCGTTCGAATCGAGCTCCTGCTACATACATACTAACGATGTGATATCGTAAGTTCTTTATTGTATTTATAAAAATATAGAAGAGAGATTTAGTAAGACTCTCTTCTATTAATAAAAAAAAGAACTTTAATTGATATTACGGGAAGTAGTAAATTTAATTATATGAATAAGTACAATAAAGATGAATTAGAGAGATTAATTTTTAAAGAAAATTTATCTTATAAAGAAATTGGCAAAAAATATGGAGTATCTGGAAATACTATTAGAAAGAATGCAAAAAAGTTAGGAATAGTGTTACCTAAGAGAAGAAATATAAATCCTAATGAAACTTTTAATAAAGGAAAACAGATTCATATAGCTAACAAAAAACAAAATTCTAATAATAGTAAATTAGATCTCATATCTGATAATGATTTTATTGAAATTATCAAGACAAAGGATAATTGGAAAGATATATTAGTTTCACTTGGATATAATAAACATGGATCTAAATTTATTAGGGATAAAATAAGAAAAAGATGTTCGAATTTGGGAATAAATTTAAATCTTAAACAAAATCAACTAGATACTGTACCAATTTTATCTGTAACTAAAGGAGATTTATTTAAAAAACGTTCTAATTGGCAGAACGCTAGATCTAATATTCAAAATTCAGCAAGAAAAATATTTTTTAAGAATTGTCTTGATCCTAAATGTATAGTTTGTGGATATACCAATCATGTGGAAGTAGCACATATAAAGGCAGTTAGTAATTTTAGTGAGGATTCATTAATATCAGAAATTAACGATATTTCTAATTTAATAGGTTTATGTCCTAATCATCATTGGGAGTATGATAATGGATTATTAGATATAAGTAAATACATAAATCATGAAAATAATAAGAAATAATATTATTCCTTTTCCAGGCTATAAAGCAGTAAATATCTTTGGAATTTTATTTGTAAGAAAGAATGCTAATATAAAACCAGAAGACTTAAATCATGAAGAAATACATACAGCACAAATGAAAGAAATGGCTTATATCGGATTTTATGTATGGTATTTCTTGGAGTGGTTATTATGTCTCCTAGTTTCAGGATTTAGCTTTGGTTATGCTTATCATGATATTAGTCTTGAGGAAGAAGCACATCTAAATGATAAAAACCTGGAATATTTAAAAACCAGAAAACATTATTCTTGGTGGTCCTATATAAAATTAGGAAGTTGGAAGAAAAATAAAAATTAACCATATATACATAAAAAGATTATGATTATACTTAGAAATAAAACCTATTCGCATGAAGAAGAAATTGCGAATATTGCGGCAGCTCCTGGAAGTCCAGAATATAGCCATGAAAGAGCCGAAATAGAAAAGAAACCGGCTCAAGAAGCATCAGCAGTTCAAGAAGGTTATGAAAAAGCATCTCAGGAAATTGATAAAACAGTAGAAGAAGTAGAAATCGTTCCTGAAGCAGCTGAAGAAGCAATCGAAACAGAAGCACGTGAAGCTGGAGACTCTAACTTGGACTCTAGAAATGATGCATTAAAAACTCTTAATGATTTCTTAGGTAATATTCATTAATTATGATTATCCTCAGGCAAAAGAATTATTCCGGCCGAGAAAAAGTACCTCAGGCTATAGCAGAAAAGGCACGAAAATCTGGAGTAGTTCAAAAAGATTCAAACGGTGTCTGGAGAATTATTAGCCTGAAAACTTCTCCGGCCGAATATTGGGATGCACACTATGATACCCGTGAAGATGCTGAAAAAGCTCTAGCCGCTTATCATGCAAATAAACATTAAGAGATTAATTTTAGAAGCGATGAAAATCGGATATTTTGAAAATTTTTACACTAGTACTTTTATCTCAGAATAAAGGAAATTGAGTAGTTATAGTGTTAGGTTTTTAACGCTTTTACGGGAATGTTGGAATCGGTAGACAAGTAACTCTTAGAAAGTTATGCTAATTTAGCATGAGGGTTCGAGACCCTCTTCCCGTACGATAAGTTAACGATGTGAATCGATTCCTTATTAATTCATTTATATAAAATATAGAGAGCTCGACGGGGCTCTCTTTAAGTAGAATTAATAAGATGTTGTTTATGATTCATGGGATGTAACTTAGATTTTATATAAATGAATGAAAGTAAATTAAGTAATGTAACAAAAGAAGAATTAGAAAAACTAATCTTTGGAGAAAAATTATCCTATGAAGAAATAGGTAGGAGATATGAAGTTTCTGGAAGTGCTATTAAAAAGAAGGCTAAAAAATTAGGTATAGAACTTCCTAAGAAAAGAGATATAAATTCTAATGAAACTTTTAATAAAGGATACTCTTTTAAGTATAATAAGAAAGATTTAGAGAAGTATTTAGGTGAAGGAAAGAGTTATAAAGAGATTGGAAATATTTATGGAGTATCTTCATCATCTATATATAGGGCAGTTAAAAGTTTTGGATTATCACCTAAGAAAAAATCTCCTAAGAAAAAAGAGTCAAAAAATTTGAATAAACCTAAAATTATAATAAATTCTGTAGATGATGGTGTTTTTTCAGATTATGTAAAGGATAGTTTATCAATAGCAGAAGTCGCTAGATCAATTGGAATAGATAATAATAAAATTAATACTAGCGTTTATAGAGAAATTCATAAAAGAATCGATTCTTTAAAGTTAGATACATCTCATTTTACAGGAGGTGCATGGAATGTAGGAGATAGATTTAGAAAAATAGATAAAGGATTTCCATTAAGTGAAGTTTTAGTAAAAAACTCATCATATAAATGTACTAATTCTTTAAGGAAAAAGCTATTTAATGAAGGTGTAAAAGAACGAAAGTGTGAATGTTGCGGTATAACTGAATGGAATGGAAAGCCTGCACCATTACAACTTCATCATATAGATGGAGATAATACTAATAATTCTTTAGAAAATCTTCAAATACTTTGTCCTAATTGTCATGCTCAAACAGATAATTATTGTAGTAAAAATAAAAACGTCTAATATCTATACTAACCTCTTTTCCTCTTAATAATTCTCTCTAAACAAGGGGGGGGGTAAAATAATTAACACTTTAAACAATTATTATGTACATAAGAAGAAAAGTATTCTCACTATTACAAGACGGTGAGACAGGAGAAGAGAAGTATTTTTCTACGACCGATGTAACTTTGGATAATCTTGAAGAAAGAATTTTTAGTATTTCAATTCCAACTGAAGAAGAATTAGAACAAAGAGAATTCGGTGCTAGACAGAGAAAACAGAATAGAAAACTAGCTAGATCTATTCACAATGCCGAGATGCAAGCAAATAAAGCAGCTAAGGCACAAGAAAAAGCAGCTAAAATAGTTTCTAATCCAGCTAATTTAGTTGATGAGAAGAAAATGGAAGAAGCTCAGAAACTTACTCAGAAAGCACAAAAAGCAGTTGAGTCTTCTAATCGTAATGCAGGTCAAGCTTCTCAACAAGTAAAGAATATCTCTAAAACTAGAAAGTCAGTTGCGACAAATCCGGGAGGTCTTGAAATTAAAAATCAAGGTGCAGGAGATATAACTGTTAAGAAAGAAGGTGGTAATGTAACTGCTCATAAAATTGCTTCTAAGAAAAGTGGTCAGACAACAACTACTGTAAGAACAACGTCAACTAAGCCTGATGTTGTAGTTGATAAGATGACATCCAAAGGTTCTAAGAAAGTTTCTACAGAGGCAGTAAAGAAATCCGCTGAGAAAACTCAAAAAGTTGCAGAAGTAGCTCAAAAAACAACAAAAGACTCAAAGAAGATTCTGAATGGGGCTAAAAAATTAATGAACACAAAAGCTGGTAAAATAGCTGGAGGAGTTGCTTTAGCTAGTGGTGCGATGATCGGGGCTAAAAAGTTATATGATCATAAAAAGAAATAAAAAAGATAATCTATAGAGGTAGTGTAATCAATCTCCTCTATAGAACTTAATATAAATATTATAAAATATGAAATTTAATAAAACTCTTGAAGCTGTAAATATTATGGTTATGGCTTCTTATCCGGCCGCTAGATTCTATGAAGCGCAAGGTATACTAATTGAAGAAAATAATAGTTTTATCCCTGAAGTTTCTGGAATGGTAATTGTTTATTCATTACCTCTTGGAAAAACGCTTCTTGTAAATGTTGCGGCCGAGTCGGAAGAAGCCTATGAATTTAAACTAATCAATGAAAACTGGCTTGAAGATAGATCTATAACTCCTTATGTAGGTATGACTCTAGAAGATGCTTTTCAAGAATTAGTTAAAGCAGAAAAGATTATTAAATCTAGAAATGTAGTTCTCAGACATCCATTACATCCATCTTATACTCGTCCTGTTTATATATTTGGTGATGTTCGGCGAGGAGGTAATAGTGTTGATGTAATGACTGGAGAAATAAGAGAAGAATAAAAAGATTTGCTTTAGATGATTTAATAATATTATGATGAAAGTTAAAAGATTTTCTCAAACTCAACCAGATATAGAGTGGCATAAAACAATATAAATCCAAACTCAGGTAGCAATCTGGAAGATGGAAGTACTCTTTATAAAGCAAAATCTGGAGATTATCTTTATTTGTATAAAGATGGTGAATGGGTTATTATGAATGGTGTTAATAAATTTATGCAGGATTCTAAATTATATCAAATTTCAAAATTCGATAAAAACATTCATAATAAGATTGGAGCCGCAGGAGCAGCTATTGGTGGTTTTGTTGGGAGTTTGCCTGGATTAGCAATGGGTAATTTAAAAACAGCTGCTACAGGGGCTGTGATTGGATCAACTATATCTGGATTATATAATAGAAATAAAGCAAAGAAACGTGCTGAAAATATAGTAAAGGATTACGAGTCTAAGTATGGTAAGAATGCTTATACTACATTTATGAAAAAGAAGTAAACTATCTTTAATTTTAAATTACTTTTACTATAATTGAATACCTATTCCATTTTAAGGATGTAGTAAGGAATGATATTCAGTTTATTATATATTTCTAATAATAAAAAAAATGAGATACACTATTCTCACGAACTATGTATCTCTTGGCAAGTTACTACAAAAATTAATGTAGCAAGTTTAATCCTCATAAAAAATGAGAATTAATTTTTTAAATCATATATAAGGCTTTGAAGTGATAAAAATAATACTGTCTTATTTTCACAAACTGTACTGCCTTTTACGACAAATAATAATAATAAAATTACCTTACATAGGTAATTAGTATAAGTTCCAAGTTTTATTGTAGTAAAAAACTTATACTGATTTATTCTACTACATACCTTAATGATAAAAAATGAGATACACTATTCTCACGAACCATGTATCTCTGCGTAGCAAATTTAATCAACACAGATTGTGAAGATTAAATTCTTATATTAACATATATAAGGCTTTGAAGTCTTATTAAAAATGTGGTCCTATCGTCTATCGGTTAGGACGCGAGATTTTCATTCTCGAAAGAGGAGTTCGATTCTCCTTAGGACTACAAAAGTCAACGATGAGATATCGCAAAGACTTATTTAGACATGTTAATAGTGAAAAGGATAGAATTAGCTACTCTATCCTCTCACTTTAAATCTAAGTAAGGTTACGTAATAATTGATATCTCGGGAAGTGATAATTAAATAACATGTCTAAAAATGATAAATTATTACCTGTACCATTAAAGTACACCTATCCGGTTGTAATGGAAATTTCTCCAAGTAACAAACCATTGAAAAATTAGACATCTATTGTAATAGGTGTGGAAAGTTTTTTAAACAAACAGCCTATGATCATGTTTATGGATCTGGATGTCCTGATTGTAATAAATTAGGAGGAAAAAGCGCATTAAATGTATTAAAGTGGTTAGAAACAAATCAAATTGATTATACAAGGGAATATTCTATAAAATTAAATAATAGGAACATTAGAATAGATTATGTTTTTAATTATAATAATTGTTGTTTGTGGATAGAGTATAATGGACTACAACATTATAAGAAAGTAGATTATTTTCATAAAACAGATGAAGGTTTTCTTAAACAATTAAATAGAGATAATGAAGTTAGAAAATATTGTAAAGAGAATAATATCATCCTTATAGAAATTCCGTATACATATAACACTTATGAAAAAGTAGAACAATTATTAAATCGAGTAATTTTAAATGGAGAGGATATAAACTCTATTATAGATTATTCAAAATTATATAAAATATGAAAAAATCAGAAACAATATTTCAAAAGTTATTTTCAGGAATTAGTTTTGGAAATTCACGTATACCTTTAATTATGTAGTAGAGGCTTAAGATAGAATAAAATCTTAAGAAAATACCTTAAAATGCTGGAAAATATAAAATATAGATCAGCATCTCTATTTATCGATTAAAAATAGAGTTCAACGACTATAGTAGGTACTTAGATAATATAGTCTAAATTTAATAAAATATATTAAAATAAATTGTACGTTCAAATGTATTTAGTAAAGGTGGGGGAAGAGGGTATTCTGTTATTGGAGGAACTGGAAATGGAAGATTCTTAGATAATGAAAGAAATTCGCCCTTACTTGGTAATTCACAGCCTTCTTCTAGGTTATCCGGTTATCTTGATAGAATGGCAGAGCTTAGGTCATATTATCTTTTAGATATTACAAAGATGGCTACAAATTTCTTTTCAGATTATGTAGTTAATTTTATATCTCAAGATACCCAACAAATAGTTTCTGTATTAAATCCTGAAGATTCTACAAATAATGAAGCTGTAACTACTCGATTAAATGAGATTCTTTTAAAAGATATTAAAATAATTGATTATATACGAGACCATATAAATGACTATGTATTTTATGGAGGTTATTATAGTATGCTTCAAACTCAAAGAGATGAAAAAGGTCATCTTGTATTTAGAACAGAAGAACTTAATAATCCAAATGCAGTAGTTATAAAGAAGAAAAAGAACGAGGATGGAAATATAGAAGATATATTTTTAGCAATCGGAGATGATGGAAATCTATATGAAATTCCTAGTACTGAGGTAATATATATAAGTAATCCTAAACTTCGACTTACAAATGATCTCGAAGAAGGATGGAAAGAAAAGTCTAAACCAGAAAAGCCAAAATTAGGAAGAAATAAGGGATCAGAAAATAGAAATAAAGTTCTTAGGAAAGAATCATTTATGGCTTCTGAACCGTTATTTTATTCAAGTATTTTGAAGATAAAAGAATTAGTTATAAAAGAGCTTTTGATATCTCTTATTTCGTTAAGAGATCTTTCATCGCCTCAATTATTGGGATTAAATACCGATTAAAATTTGTCGGATTAGATAAATAAAATCTAATGGAACTTTGTAAATTGCTGGAAGATCAAGTAAAGATAAATCAGCAAAAGATAGTAAAAACTACCTTCTCAACGACTAGATACAAAGAGAGAGTTTATATATAAATTCTTAAAGATATAGTCTAGTTTAACTAAATAATTGTTAATATTCGAAAAGTGTCCCTCTAGAGACAATGAACGAATTATGCGCTCGATTACAGAAACTTGCAAACAATACGAATGAGTTGTCTTCATTCATCACATCTCAGTTCGATGTCACCTCGTTCATTGAGTCTGCATTAACTCAAAATGTTAAGGTTTTTCCTGACTATAATAGTACCATTACCTCAAGGACTTCACTACTCCCACTTGATAAATTAACAGACAAACTTTTAGATCTTATACAGAATCTTGATTATGTAAGAAATAGTGTTCTTTCTCCTCTTGGATTACCATCTACTATATTAGATGGAACATCTGGCAGTAAGTGGTTAATAAATTGGCCGTCTAGAGAAGCAATTCTTTAGATTATTAGTAAGTAAATTTGGTGAAACTATTAATACTAGTAATACCAAGCCTTAGATTAATCTAATTAAGGTATAACGAATAAAGACTTACCAACTTATAAAAAGTTGAATTTATATTCTAAACTATAATAAAAAGATTATAGAGATATCATTGCAGTACTTCAACAGTCAGAAAGAGCTAATTCAAGAGTAACATCATTAATTTCAGGAATAAAAGATTCAATAGTAAATCTTGTTTGTAGTATTTATAAGGTAATATATAATGAAGATTTAGATCCAAGTTTAGTTCAAATTCATATATTCCAGAAAACAACTGTAGAGTATAACAATCAGATAAATGAAGCTGAATCAGTTAGTGGTTTAGTTCAAGGTATCTCTGGAGTTTTATCTAATGCACTCCAAACTTTAGAACAAGCAACTCCATTAATTGAACCAGAATCATATTTAAGTTATATTCAAAACTTACTTAAAGATATTGACCCAAGTACAGAATCTCTAATAAATGAAGATACGATTAAGCAGTATATAGAATTTCTTAATCAAAAACTTCAGGCACAACGAGAACAGCTTGGACTCAGTTAAAATTATTCAAAGAAGATGATAATTAAACGTAAATTATTTGCTTCTAATGATCCCACTCCAGAACAGTCTCCAGAAATTGGTCTAGCTAAACAAGAAATGACTTCTAAGGACTTGCAAATAGAACAAATGAGACTTCAACGTCAAATCCTAGAAACTCAGAGAATGCGACAGAGAATGCAAGCTGAGGAAAGAATGCAAGAAATGAAGCAAGTCAATCAAACTCAGAAACTAGAACAGAAAAAGGATGAAGCTCAAAAAGATAATCAATTAAAAGTAAAGAAAATTGACGCTCAGAATAGTAGGCAGGAAGTAAATAATATAGGATTGTACAAAACAAAATCAAAGCCTACGCCAACAGTATCAATGAAAACAAACTTGTAAGATTATGATTAAAGAAAAGACATTTACAGAAGGAGTGGAAGATTCTAAAGAACAAGAAGAAAAAGGATTTGATCCACTAAGACCGTATATAAAATGAAAATTAAAAGATTTTCCGGTTATTCAGAAGCTGCCCCTGAAGGTGTAACTTATCAAAAATCAAGTCAGGTAATTACAAGATATATTCTTGATCCTCTTGATTCTAGTGTAGATACCTTAGAAGAAACAGATAAACTTGGGGTAACTAAACGAAAGAGTGATAGAATTAAGAAGGTAATAAAACCTCTTAAAAAATATTTTAAATATAAATCAAATAAAAACAGTAATTATTAAGTATGTATATTAGACGTAAAGTATTCTCATTACTACAAGATGAGACAGGAGAAGAGAGATACTTCTCTACTACTGATGTAACACTGGAAAATGAGGAAGAGAGAACCTTTAGTGTTGCAGAAGATGCAGAAAGTTTGGAAGAAAAGGATTTCTCTGATAAAAAAAAAGAGGAAGATGATGAGCCAAAACTTACAACTAGTGATAAGATTAATATTAAGTTGAATAAAGCTCTGACTACTAAGAAGGATCGCGAAGCATTTGTTGAAGCTTATGAAGATGGAAAATCTCATAAATACGGAAAACAGGCAGCTAAGTATGCAGCAATTGGTAGTGGTATAGGTGGCGGTATATTAGGTGCTGCAGTTGGTGGTAAAAAGGGTGCAGCTATTGGAGCCGGAATTGGCGCTGTTTCAGGTGCAGCAGGATCTTATGCTGGTACTAGAGCAGGTGTTGCACTTAATAAGCTTGCTAGAAAACATAGTGGTAGTCTTGATACTAAAACAAAATTAGCAGTAGATCGAGTAAAAGTAGCAGATGGAAAAATGACAAAAGAAGAATTTGCTAAAAAATGGAGATCTAAGAAGTAAAAGAAATAATCTATAGAGGTAGTGTAATCAATCTCCTCTATAGAACAAACGCGCTAGATTTTTACAACCGAAGATTAATCGCACTAGGTGCAAAAAGTAAACGGTTGATAGTTGTAAAGCGCGAGAACTATAAAATAATAAATGTATGATAGGAACAGTTAACCCATTTAGTGACCCTGAATTTAAGAAACAAATTTTAGGGAAAGAAGGGAGAGCTGTTGATGACCCGGGAGATTATGAGATTTTGCAGCCGGAAGAGGATGTATCTAAAAACCTAAAAAATATTATAGGGTCAGCTCCAGTACTCCCTAAAACGGCTCGCAATATTATTATGGATGCTAGTGCTATTGCGAGTAATCAAAAAGAACAAAAAGCACTAGAATTAACTCATAAATTGAATGAAGTCTTTACTAGTTATAATAAAGAATATAATATAGATCTTCATGTTGATTTCGGAAGCCTCTCAAATACTTTAGTTAATGTGGCAGATCCAAAGTCTAGACATATATTAGAATTATATGTTTCTGAGGTATTTCAAAGTATAAGACCTATTCTAATTCTCAATATGATTTCTAAACTTTGTCTTTGTATTGATTATATACTCGATCCAATGAGACTCTTTGATAGTTCACAAATGACTTTACAAGATTCATTTATTGCCGTTAATATATCTGCGGCTTAGTTGAAATACTAAGAAAATTATACTAAAATGCTGAAAGATAGTTAAAACATAAATCAGCAAAAAGGATTACTAATATAAATCCTTTCTCAACGACTAAATGTATAACTAAATTTGAAATATAATTTAGATGATATAGTCTAATTTAATAAAATAAATATTAAAAATAGATATGAGAAAAAATTATGCAATTTATTCAACAATTAGAAGATATGAAGAGTCAGATAATTGTTAAAGGTTCTGATCTTGAATTGAAAAAAATTGCAGAAGAATCTGGAAATGAAGAGTTGAATAGTGAAGAGTCTAAGCAAATAGTAGCAGACTTTATGAGATTATTTCAAAAAGAACATGGAATAGAATAAAAAATGAGATACACTATTCTCACGAACTATGTATCTCTACTTTAAATTATGATAATACCTACTACGACATAGGTAATTAGTACTATTTCTATATAAAAAGTGTAGTAAAGAAATAGCACTCGTTTATTCTACTACACATATATAAGGCTTTTAAGTTTTATGATATTTTCTGATTTATATTTCATAATTAAATCAGAATTGCCTCTTTAGCTCAGTTGGCCAGAGCACGTGATTTGTAATCTCGGGGTCGTTGGTTCGAATCCGACAAGAGGCTCAAAAATAATATTCTCCGTTAGCTTAGAGGCAGAGCATTTGACTGTTAATCAAAGGGTCGGTATATCGTAATTACCACGGAGAGCTGTTTTAGGAGAGGTGGCAGAGTGGTCGATTGCGGCGGTCTTGAAAACCGTTGTACTGCGAGGTACCCGGGGTTCGAATCCCTGTCTCTCCGCAATAATTTTAAAGATAAGAAAAATTATAAAAAAAACAATTAATTATGGGAAAAGAGAAATATAACAAAGAAGAATTAATAAGATTATTAATTCATGAAGGAAAATCTTATAAAGAAGTTGCAGCTATGCGGGGTGATGGAAGCACTGGAGAAGCTATACGTAAAGCAGCAAATAGATACGGGATAAAAGTATCAGATAGAAAGAAACTAAGAAAATGTGAATATTGTGGTAAAGAGCATGATGGTTCTTTTGGTTCTGGAAGATTTTGTTGTTCAGATTGTGCAAAGAAATATTCACTTAGTTTCAGCAAAGGTAAAAAACCAGAAGATAAATCTACTAAAGAAGAAAAAGTAGAAGAGTCTGTAAAGATAGCTCCTCCTAAGGAATGTACCACTGAATTGTCTAGATTTGATGGAAAATTAACTTCAGATTTATTAGGATATGTAGGTGAATGTGCGACAATGTTTCAATTAGCAAGAGTTGGAATTATGTCATCTAAACCTTGTGGAGTAGATAGATATGATGTAATTGCAGATATAGGAGGAATACTTTATAAAATTCAGGTTAAATCTACTGCTGGCTATATTGATAAAGATGGAGCATTATCGTACAATCTTCAAAATAAATCTGGATTATATAAAAAAGGTGAAGTAGATTTCTTTGCCTTGTATAATTATGTACTTGATATTATACTATTAGTTCCCTTTAGTATACTTGAAGGTAAATATAAGGTGCGTATTCATTTTGGAAAAGAAAAAGATGAATCAGATTTATTCTTTTGGAAAGATTATATTTTATTTGATGTAGCGAAATCTTTATTATCCAGTTAATTAATAATAAGTTTGTGTGGTACTCAAGTGGTCAACGAGGACAGACTGTAAATCTGTTAGCTAATGCTTTCGGGAGTTCAAATCTCTCCCACACAACAAAAAAAAAGAATACTCAATCTTCCCAGACTAAGTATTCTATGATTAATGGCAATGATTACAATTAATTAAAGTAATCCTTTATTATACATTACATATATAAGAATTTCAAGGATTCTAAGGAGATAGTAATCTGTGAGGAACAGGGACGCACTGCTAATGCGATCGATCATTTACGTGATTAGAGGTCGGAACTCTACATCTCCGCTAACATCTAACATACAATAAGAAATCCTCTTCTCTCTTATGTAGAAGATTAATATCAATTCCTTTATATAGAAAATTTACTATATAAGGGGGGGGGTAATAATTTTAATTAAACCAATAACTTAAATAATTAATTATGTACATAAGAAGAAAAGTATTCTCATTATTACAGGATGAGACAGGAGAAGAAAGATATTTCTCTACTACAGATGTAACCCTTGAAGATGCAGAGGAAAGATTGTATAGCATCAACGAAGAGGACCCAGAACAGAAAGAGTTTGCTAGAGCTGATTATGAAGGATTAACTGATGCTGAGAAATTAGCATATAAGACTGAAAGATCTAATATAGCAAAAGATTTATTGCAAAAAAGAAAGAATATTAATAAAGCTCACTCTTTTGGTGCCGGTACAGAAGGTTCATTAAAACAAGCTTATGATAATAACAAAGTATTTGGAATAGACGGTGCAATTAGAGATGCAAATAAAAAATCAGAATTGTTTAAAAATAATCTCATAAAGTCTAGAAAACCTGATTTAAAGACCGCTGCTTCTAATAAAAATATATCATCAATGTCAAAAGCAACCAAGCAATTAACTAAACCGTCACTTAAACTAGGAAAAGCAGGTAAGATAGCTTTAGGAACTGCAGCTGCTGCCGGACTTGCATACGGTGCTAAGAAACTTTACGATAAAAAGAAGAAAGACTAAAACTATGAAGATTAAGAGATTTAGTAAATTAGATACCCTTCAAGATTCAGTTAGGATTGTAAGTAAAAAGACAGGAGAAGTTCTTACAATAAAGAAATTTCAATCTTTACTCGATTACTTAGGTAAATTTATAAAAATGATTAGAAATTGGAGAAGTAAGAATCCATCATTTGATATTTTTGTAGGTTCTGAGAAAGTAGCAGAATTAAATCTTATAGAAAAGTCCAAAGAAGAATTAAATATAATGTGGATTGAAACTTATGAAGATTATAGAGGTAAAGGATATTCTCAGGCTATTCTAACAGAGTTGATTAGATTTGCTAAGTCTCAAGGTTATAAATATGTTACTCTTGAAGTGCCTGGTAGATCTCCTGATGCTAGACATATTTATGAGAAGCTTGGATTTAAGGATGATGGAGTCTTGACAACCCCAGAAGAAGATTTTTATTGGGGAGGTCTTACTAGAATGAAACTTAAATTGTTTGCAAATATTACTAATGTAACAAGTTTAACTCCATTGAAAAATATAATAACAACTACTACTAGAAAAGCTACCGGACTATCTAATTCTAAAATAGCAACACAAGCAAAGAATGCAGCATTAGATTTACACTCTGTAACTAAAGATGCTCAAAATTCTTTTATATCTCCTAATGGTAATGGATATGTAACTAAAAGTTATTTTACTAAAAGACGTCCTAAAGGAAAGAAAGTTGAGTTTGTAGGAGATTTATTTGGGAATCCTAATCAATTACAGAAACCGAAAGTTATTAATAGCAGCAGTAGTAATAAAGGAGGAAATTCTTCAATTAGTAGTTTAGATGCTAAAAGAATGAATTTAAAACGGTATAATTCTCATAAAACAAGATCTTTGGAAGTAACACCTACTGCACCTGGACAAAATGAGTGGGTTAAACGTGTAAAAACTAATGGACAAGCTAGGTGGGAAAATAATGGGTTATATATTCCTGGTTTTGAGAAATTATAAAAAGAGAAAGGATCAAAATTATGATTAATTTCACAGACCATTTTGATCCCACTAAAAATATAGAAAAAGATTTAGCAAAAGTAGATCTTAGGGATCAATACACATCATTAACAGAAGATGAAAAGATAATGGTATTTCTTCGTCTCAAAGGATTTACACACAGACCTCCAACGATAGAAAGATTATATTCTGATGATTATTATTTAGGTAGTCAGGAATTTTTTGATCATGGAGATGTAATATTTCCTTTTTGGAAAGATGGATTGAAGAGAATTTTTCCAAATGAAGTTACAACAGCAAAACCATTACTCTGTTTGTCAGGAGCTATTGGTATAGGTAAGTCTACGGTATCTAAATTAGCTATGACAAATACACTAGCTAGGTTAAGTTGTATGGCTAATCCGTGGAGAACATTTAAATTAGGTAAAAAACCACTTAGTTTTATCATCTTTCATAGAGATGAAGATGTAGCAAATGCTGAATTTCGAAGATGGATGCTAGATGATGTATTAAAGCAGAGTCCATTTTTTAGAAATTTACCACACAGACATAATATAAGAATATTAACTTCTGGTCCTAGGGGTAATGTAGTATAAAAAGTTGCCCTCCATATTAAGAAATTATATGGTAATAAAGTAAGTAAATTCGGTGAAAGGATAATCCCAATACCGAGTCAAGGATCTTAGATAAATCTAAGTAATCTTTGATGTAACGAATAAAGACTTACTAACTTATATAATTATATAAGTTAAATTTATATTCTAAACTATAATAGAGTATTATAGAAATAGATTGGCAGGTGGACTAGGAACTGACTTGATTTTTGCAATCATGTCTGAGGTCAATTTTTGGCCTAACGAAGAAAAAGCCATGGAACGTGTAAATAGTACGTATATTCGTATTACATCTCGTTTTGATGTAAAAGAAAGTTTAACATTAGCCGGAAATCTAATAATTGATAGTTCTAGTAGAGGTGCAGGTGGTCCAACTGAAATATTTCTTGAGAATGCAGAACCTCAATTTACTTGGGATTGTAGACCTTCTCATTATGAAGTTAGAAAAAATCTGTACGAACGTTCAAGGGGAATAACTTTCTCAGTTTATACTGGAGATGGTAAATATCCTCCAAGAATATTAAATAAAAATGATAAAGAAGAGAACTATAAATTAGAAGATGATCAAGACCCTGATAGAGTGGAACATGTACCTATTCAATTATTTGGAGAATTTAAATCTGATTTGATTAAAGCTCTTCAAGATAAATCTGGTATTAATACAGGATCATCAGATAGTTTTTTTGGAGGTACTATAGAACACTTATCTAAATGTTCAACAATAAAGAATAGAATTCCTGAAATTATTACAGTTGATTTTTATGATAAAGAAGATAGGATTATTAATCATGTAGAAAAAATGATTAATCTTATTCCAAGAGGTACTCCTATATGGCTAGGTCTTGACTTAGGTGTAGTAGATGATACAACTGGAATAGCAGCAGTTAGTTTTGATCATTGGGAAAATATAAATGGTACTTTAGTTCCTAAGGTTAAATGTCATTTTGTTTTAGGTGTATCTAGGTTAGAAGGACAAGAGACGAGTTTATTTCACATAGAGCAGTTTATAGAAGATCTTAACAAGAAATTTAATATTATAGTTAGTGCTGACCAAGCTTTTTCTAAACAAATACTTCAATATTGTGAAAGAGAAGGAATTAGAAATAATGGGAGAATTTCTACAGATAATACTCCTTGTGAACCGGCTCTTTATTTGAAGTATATAATAAACAATGAACTTCTTGAAATTCCTGAATATAAAAGATTACAAAGAGAGGCATATGATTTAAGATATGTTGGTCCAAAACGTAAAGTAGATCATCCTAAAAAAGCATCAATATCTCCATTATTTGATAATCCTGATGGTTCTAAGCCAGGAAGCAAGGATTTATGGGATGCTTTAGCTTCTAGTGTTTATTCTTTAAAATTATCTATTGATGAAGGAGAAGAGATGGGATATTCTTCAGGAATAGCTAAACAACTCGAATCTCTTACTAAAATAACAGCGGATCCAAGAGAAGAGTCACAAAAAGAACTTCAAAACATGTTGGAAAATATATTTTAAGATTCTTTTTCCATAATATATAATCAATTCCTAGGATGGCCAGAGGAAAGTGGTCTATTGTTCGATCAAGTCCTAGGAACAGAAAAAAAAAGAAAAGAGATATATTTCAATCTCTTTCTTCCATACGTTTTACAAATTCCCATTCTTCTGGAGTAACATAATCCAGAACGCTTTTTGGAATTTCTACTTCTCTATCGTTTAACATTAATTTAACTTTAACAAATAATTTATTAGGAGTAATATCTACATCAGTTACTACTCCATAAAATCCTGTTTTACGAGATTTAACTTTATCTCCTACTTTTAAATTTTTCATAATTTTCTATATTTATTATTACACATATAAGGTTTTTAGAGCTTATGATAATACTACGAAAACAAAAATATAAAGAACTTCCCTGGACCAAAGAAAATATAGAAAAATATAAGTCACAGGAGAATATGTTAAAGCACGCAAGAAATACACCAGGAAAAACGGCTGGAAAATTATTAATAAACCCAGCCAAAGATGAGTTGGTGGGATATATAGCGTGCGAAGAAGATACTATTATTGCTCTAGAAGTTTCTCCGGGGTATAGAGGAAAAGGAATAGCAACTGATTTGATAAATTCTTCTGGGGCTAATAAACTTACAGTATCAAAGAAAAATATAAATGCGATAAATTTATATAAGAAACTTGGATTTGAAATTATATCAGAAACTCCAAAAATATATTTTATGGAGAAATGATTGAACTATAGTATAATTGGCAATACACCAGATTTTGGTTCTGGGATTTCCTGTTCGAGTCAGGATAGTTCAACAAAAATGTCTAATATACAATAGAAATCCTCTTCTCTCTTATGTAGAAAGTTATCAATTCTCTTACTAAATTCTATAGTAAGGGGGGGGGTAGTAATTTTAATTAAACCATTAAATAATAAATTAATTATGTACGTAAGAAGAAAAGTATTTTCACTATTAGAGGATAGTGAAACAGGAGAGGAAAAGTATTTCTCTACTACCGATGTAACTTTAGAAGAATTAGAACAAAGAGAATTTGGTAATAAAGAGAATAAAATAAAAAGAAGAATCTGGGAAAGAAAACAAGCAGATAATGTAGGTTCTGCAATAGAGTATAAAACCGGATTTAGAATGACACCTGGTGATAAAGTTAGAGCGTTTAGGTTAAAGAATGTTGCTGATACACATGGTGGTGTTGCTAGATATATAGATGGAGATACTGGAGGACATATAGATATGTTTTCACCTGCAGTAGAATTAGATAACTCTGGTAATCCTAAAAGAACAGTTAATCATAGAATTAACACTAGAGCTATTAATAAATCTAAAAATGGAAAAATTACTAAATCAGGATTACTAAGAGATATTAATCAAGATACAATTATTTCTGATTTAGGAGATTCAAATAATGTACATGTTAATGGAGACAGGTATGAAAAAATGAGATCAGCTGGAGGAAAAATAAAAACATCTACTGAAAAAGCTATAAAAGAAGTATCGAAGAAAGGGTCTAAACTTAATAAAGCTGGTAAAGTAGCTGCCGGAACTGCATTAGCTGCAGGAGCATTGTATGGTGCTAAAAAGTTGATAGATAAAAAGAAAGATAAAGAATAAGAATTATCTATAGAGGTAGTGTAATCAATCTCCTCTATAGAACTAACATAACTAATAAAAACTATGTTGAGAGTTAAAAGATTTAGTAAAGTTACTGATAAAGTTAAAGAAATAGGAAAATCTATTGAACATACAGTAACTCATCCTAAAGAAACTGGTAAGAAGGTGGTGGAGTATGTAAAGAAACACCCAGATGAAGCTATAATTCTTGGAACATCTGATATTGTTCCTGGAGTTGTTGCTGCCAAACTTGCAAAAGCTGGAAAAACAAAACAAGCAGCTATCGCAGGAACTATTGCAGCACTTCCTATTGGTGGTGCATATGTATCAGGGAAAATAGCTATTCGAAAATGGAATGAAAAAAGAAAGAAGAATAAATAGAATAGATTCGAGATGTAGTTCAGTAGATAGAACGCTTGGTTTGGGACCAAGAAGTCGCACGTTTGAGCCGTGTCATCTCGACCTAGATAAATAGACGATGAGATATCGTGGAATTACTAACATGAATTATAAACCTTTAGGAAGAGTAAAAGTCGCGAGTTACTCTTCCACTACTAAGGATGACATGTTAATAATACAAGGATAGTTTGATATCTCGGGAAGCTATAAAATTTAATTCATGACAGATACTAAATTATTACCAGTACCTTTAGAGTATTCTTGTCCAATAGTAATGAGAGTAAAACTTCCCAGAAGAAATGATAGTGGGAGATTAAACTATTATACGTATGTTCCAGAATTAGGTACTTGGGTATTAGAAAAGATGAGAAATTCAGTTTTTAAGAAATTACAAAAATTAAATATAACTTTTAGGGACTGGGAAAATAGATGGTTACTTAAATTACAACCATCTGATATGTATTCAGAACTTTGGGTAGATAAAATAATAGAAGTTTATTATAAAGATAAATTACCAAATACAAAAAGTTATATAAAAGATCAATTATTGTTAGATAATGATTATGTATTTACGGGTGTTATGGTTAAAGAGGATTTAATGGATATATTTATTAAATCTCGGGAGGGTAGTTTTATAGACATAGTATATAATTATGATTTAGTACCTAAAATAATCGAAAAACTTACAGATGAAATATGTTTACAGTATTTAAATGATAATAATGAATATGAAAAATACTATACTACGTATTCAGATTTTATTTCAAGAGGGCTAAATTGTAGGTATTATGCTGCTAAACTTAGAAAAATAACGCTTAGTAATAAAGAATATCATTCGAGTAGATTAAAGACAACAGAAACTTATATTACAGAATCAAAAGCTAAGTTTGGAGAAAATTCCTTTGAATATTTATCTGAATATACTGGAAGAATTGATAAAATGACTTTTAAATGTAATAAGTGCGGAACAACTTTTTCGGTTTTAGCAAAAACACATTTAGAAAGTTCTCATGGTGGGTGTCCAGTTTGTAATACTAATTCTATAAAAGAAGATAGAAAGTTTTCTAATCAAGACTTTCAAAATAGGTTGGATAATATTTATGGAATTGGAAAGTATAAGTTAATATCTAACTTTATCAATTGCAAGACTACTGTGGAAATTTTAGATCTGGAAACAAATACTATATTTAAACAAGATCCAGAGAATTTATTATATCATGGACTTACAGATCCTAGTACTGTTACTAAATCAAAGGGAGAACGATTAGTAGAGCTTTGGATTAATAAAAATTCAGATAAAATATTGGATTATAAGTGGAATACTAAAGTAAGTGGAATAGAGGGCAGGTGTAGAGATTATGTTATGATTGATTTTATTATTAACTATGGTGGGAAAACCATATGGATTGAATATAATGGAATTCAGCATTATACATATTTTTCACTATATCACAAATATGATAAAAATCTTTTTGATGACCAAAAAAGAAGAGATGAAAATGTAAGAATTTATTGCAAACAGAATAATATAATGTTGGTAGAAATTCCTTACACTATAAGTTCTTTTAAAAGAGTTTCTGAATTTTTAAATAAAGTAGTTTTTGAAAATATTGATCCAAGTACTTTAGTAGATTATAATCTTTTATATGAAACTACAAAAGGAAAATAATATAAAATTTAAATTGAAATATGAAATTTATTGCAAAATTGTTTTCGACAATGCTACCTGCATCTGACAGTAGTATGATACCTCGAGATGTTGCGGAATCTTTCTTTAGTAGCCAAGAGTTTAAACAAGCCTTAGAGGATAGAAAGCTCTTTGGAACATTAACACACTTAGCCAGAAATCTATCATCTGCCAAAAATGGTGGTCCTGCAGTATCTAAGACTATAGGGAAAGATGATCTCCTTTATTGCTAATAATGAGAGGCATAGATAAAAAGTTTATGAAAATGTTTTTAATTGCTGGAAAAAATAATAAATTAAATCAGCAAAAATAGATAATAAAATCTATTTCTCAACGACTAGAGTAAACACTAAGAATACCGATTAATTCTTAGATAATATAGTCTATTATTGATTTTAAAATCAATTAGGTTAAGTTATTAATTGGCGAAAGTTCACCTACACATGTGTTAACTAAAGTTTGGTTCGAAAATGACGGCTGGTGCTATGGGGAGTTTGAGGTTCTCTCCGAAGATGGCCTAGACGATGAAGCTATACAAAGAATCAGAAGAGTAAAGGGCCTTCTTAAAAATGGTTGCAAAATTGGAATTTCCTGTGTCGTTCTTTAATTAACTGAGACTTAAGAAATTCATAAGTTCTTAAGAAAATTTCATAAAATGCTGGAAAGGTTAGAATCAAATCAGCATCATCTAGCAGATAGCGAGATGTTCAACGACTAAAGATGGAACCTAGATTTTTAGGATAATATAGTCTAAATTTAATAGCAAGCAATATATTAAAAAAAATTGGGATATTGGGAAAATTCTAGCGGAAGTGACTATTTAAAGCGTATGGTTGCGCTAAAAGGGGCTGACCTTACATTAAACCCTTCTTGGAAAAATGCGGGTATAGTTTCAATTGATGGTTCTGAGAGCGAAAAAACATTCTCTGAACTTGATATAGAGTATGATCCTGAAGCTTATAAGGATACAAAAATAAAAGTTAAGCAATTTTCTAACTTCGATTCGGGAGATTTATTAAAGTCTTCTAAGATTAATGGAAAGTTTACGCAATTAAAAGCTAAATCATTTTCATTTAATTCTGAAATAAATTCAATAGAAGATACTATCGTTAGTGAATCTGTAATAGAAGAACCTGTTCAAAAAGATTTCTCAGTAATTGCATTAAGAGATAGAATTCGTGAATCAAAGTATTCAACTCGTCAAAGATTTCGTGTATTGATTCTATCTTACAAACAACTTCTAAAACAGCAAGGCGGCCCAGAGAAAATAGATCCAGAAACACTTAAAATCATGAAGTCTTTGTTTACTACAGATCTTTTGGATATTATGAAGTCGATTACACCAGAAATCATGAATGGAAAAAATCCAGGAACATTACTTGGTGCTTCTAGTTTAGGTAAGAATGTACGTAAATAATATGCGTTTTTTATATGAATTGCTGGAAATATCTAAATGAGATAAATCAGCATCAAATCATACTTAGATAAATCTAAAGAAGTGATTTGTTCAACGACTATGTATATAAACTGTCAAAATAGACAGAAGATATAGTCTAAATTATAAATAAATTTTATAAATACATTGATAAGTGTACAAAAATTGTTCTTACCATATAAGATGGCTATGTCTGAGGTATCTAAAACTAATGCAATATCTAAGGCAAGATATCAAAAAATTCAAGCTGCTTATTCTGACTTTGTTAATGCAATGTTAGAGGAAATATTCGCGCCGAAGAATGGTACGAAGAAAGAAGAGCCAGTAGAAGAAGAAAACCCTGAAGAAAACAGTTAAAAAGATTATGAAAGTAGAAAGACGTAAATTATTCTCTTCTTCGATTTCTCCACGGCGCAAGTTATTTTCAGGTGGAGTAACTCAGGCAGAATATAAGAAAATTCAGTGTAGAGATTGTGGTTATATTATGGATACTTTAGCCACTACAACTAACTTCTTATGTCCTAAATGTGGAGCTGTAAATAGATTTAATGTTTTAGAAGTTACACCAAGTCCTGAAAATACTCCTGAAGCTGTACAAGTCGAAGTATCAAAAATTGAAGAAGTAGAAAAAGGATTCTCAAGACGTTCGTTATTCGGCGGAGATAATAATGCCGCTGTACAAAAAGAATTTTCAGAACCGTCGAACGAATTTGAGGTAAAATTAAAAGAATTTTCTGGCAAAACTTTAAATGAATCAGAAGTTGTTAAGGCATTTGGTATTTCCGCCGAAGATTTAGTTGAAAAAGGTTTTGCTAGTATTGATGAAGATAATAAAGTTACTATTCCTGAAACTGCATTCTTACAATCTAAATTATTCTCTAAGTTAATCGTATCAGTGACTAAGATTTTGGATTTAGACCCAATAGAAGGACCTAAGGAAGACATAATTAATATGTTAGAATCTAAAGGATCTTTAGGACCGAAAGGTATAATGCTAATTAAAAAAGCTCATTCTCTTCCACTTGAAGAAATGAAAGAAGTTGAGTTTTCTAGCACTGAAGAAGTAGAAGATTGGATTGAAGACTCTGGAATTATTGGAGACTTAAAGATAGAATTTGGTAATTCTGCAATGGGAATCAAAGAATTTACAAAAATCCTAGAAGAGAGATATGATGATGCTCCAGATAATATAATAGATATATTAATTGATCGTGGAGTAATCAAAATTCAAGGAAATCAAGTTGATATAATGAAATAAAATATTTATAAAACTCAGTATGAAAAATACAAGATTTATGGAAGTCCTATTCTCAGCTGTAGAGGATAAGGATGAAGAATTAGCAAAGCAAGTAGCCAAAGATATTGAAGATGCTAAGGCTAATGGCTCTGTTGATACTGAAGAAGTAAAATATGAAAATATCGGTGACGGTAAAGTTTCAGTAACAGACAAAGAAAATGGCGAAGTTACTATCGTTGAAAAGGCTTCCGATGAGGATGATACTTATGATATGTATCCAGCTGAACAATCTGAACAAATCGAGGGATATCTTCATCCGGAAGGGGATGGAGTAACTCCGGGTAATCAGGTAGGTGCAGCTGACGAGGAAGTTGAAAGTCATATGGATGGTAGTGCTGTTATTGCACCGAATCTTCCTGATGGTGGTTTAAATCCAGCAGCTGGTCATGAAGAAAGTGTAGAAATTACTGCACAAGAAGGTCCTGAAGCTGTAGAAGAATGCGAAGAAAAAGAATTCTCTGTAAGTACTGATAATAGCGTAGTTCTTAGAATTTTCTCAGATCAAGAATTTTGTGAAAGATTATTCTCAGAAGTTATTGAATCAGAAGAAACAGCTAAAGTAGGTGATCTTAAAGTAGAGAAAACTGGTGAAAATGAAGTAGTTGTTACATCAGAATCTACAGGTGATCAAGCAAAGGTAGAGTTTAATGGTGAAGATATGGATGTTACTGAGCTAGAATCTAAGAATTTTAGTGAAGCAGAACAGTTTGATCCGTTGTTTGTAGTAGGAGTAGATCCAGTAAATCATGTTATTGTAGATGCTCCAGAGTATGACGAAGCATCAGCTCAAGAATTAGTTCAGAGTTTAACAGAAAAAGGAGTAGCAGGAGTTAGAATTTTTGATAACCCCGAAGACGCTCGTGAATATGCTATCGATCTCTTGAATGGTCTTGGTGTAGTTGAAGATGAACAACTTGGAGAACCTGAACAAGCAGAATTTTCAGATCATACTATTTACTTAACTGAATTCCAAGCTGATAATACAGACTTTATGTGTCGTTTCTTCTCTGAATCTGTAGATAGTATTAGTGCAACTCAGGATGCTATTGAAGATGCTATTGAAAATGGTGATGAGATTGAAACAGATTCTGAAGTTATTACACCTATCGATTCTAAGACTGCAGTTATACAGGATAAAAATAAAGATGAATTTACTAAAGTTAGTTTAGAAGGTGAAGAAATGGAGCTTGAAAAGATAAGCGAAGATCAAGCAGAAGAGTTGACAGATCATATCGTTGTTTCTGAAGAAGAGGAAGACGAAGATGAGGAAGAAGAAAAAGAATTCTCTGATGTTTGGTGTGACGAAGCAGAAACTAAATTTTTCTCAGAAAATGAAGAACTTACTCAGTATATGATTCGTTTGTTCTCTGAAGAGGCTGATTCTGCTGAAATTGAAAGCGCAATCCAAACTGGCGAACAAGTAGAAACAGATAAAGAAATTATTACGCCTATCGATTCTAAGACTGCAGTTATACAGGATAAAGAAAATGGCGAATTTACTAAAGCTGAGATGGATGAAGAAGTTCTTGATGTTAATCCTATCTCAGAAGCAGAAGCCGATAATCTAACAAACAGTATTGCAGTAGAAGATAAAGTTGAAAATCATGAAGAAAAAGAATTTTCTGAAGATATCTACTGTAATGAGGCAGAAACTAAATTCTTCTCTGAAGGTGAGGAATTTACTGAATATATGGTTCGTCTATTCTCTGAAGAAGATGGTCATTGTCCAGTAGAAAAAGCTATTGAAACTGGTAAGAAAGTAGAAACAGATAAAGAAATCATTACTCCAATTTCAGCTACAGAAGCAATTATAGAAGATAAGGAAAATGGTGAATTTACTAAGGCTACTATGAGTGAAGATGATATTGAATGTCATCCATTATCAGAAGAAGAAGCTGACAAACTTGAAGAACATTCTATTGATAAAGAAGAAAAGAAATTCTCAGGAGATTATGAAGATCCTATTCTTAATAAATTCTTCTCAGATGTTGTAGGTGCAGTTCCTGTTCCTGCTAGAGAAGTAGATCCTAATACTCCTGTAATTCCTTTAGCTGATCCTAATGCTGTAGCTCCTCAGGAAGTAGCAGTTCCGGCAGGTGTTGCTCCTGCACAAGGTGGTGCTACTAGTGTTGAAGCTATTGAAGATAAAGCACTTCAGGCAGTTCAAAGTATCCAAGCAGTAGCAGAAGAAGCAGCTCAGCAAATTATGGAAGCAAAACAAGCTCCTGCACAGGCTCAAGAACAAGATCTTCAGGAAGCTCAGTTCTCAGAAAAGAAATTCAGTGATACAAATGATACTCTAGTATCATGGTTGACTGGAAATAGTTTTCGTAAGTAATTAAATATAAATAGATAGGTTTATGGTTATCCTCAAAAACCATTTTACATAAACTAAAAATAATAAAAACATTATATACATTATGAATACACAGTATTTGCAAATGATGCAGACTCCTTCAATGATGGAGGCTCTTATTAATAGCTCAGTATCAGCAGAAGATGCTAACCTTCGTTCTCGTGAATATGCTAAGATGTTCTCTCGTAACGATGAAATGAAAGATTTGTTTGGTCTAGGTAATGCAGGTAATTTGCTGCAGAAGACTTTCTCTGGTTATGCAGAAACTCCGTTGCTGTCTACTCAGTATTTCAATGCTTCTGTAGCTTCTTATGTAAGCTCATTCGCAGGTTATATGTCTATCGAACGTGACTTTGATCAGCCTAATGGTTTGTTCTATTGGTTCGACGTTTTGGGTGTAACTGATATGCGTTCTGTTATTCCTAACTTAGGTCCGGATAACTATCAGGATATTCAAGCTATGGGTAACTTTACTTTGAATATTACTCCGACTACTAATGCTGACTACTCTTCTTTGATTGGTCGTAAGATTATCCCTGGTACAGTACGTGTTAAGATTGCTACTGCAACTGAAAAATTCGAATTGATCGATAATGGTCAGGGTGCTTTCATGGCTGTTGCTGGTAAGATTTCTAACGGTACTATCAACTATTTGAATGGTCGTGTAGAATTTACTTTGGCTACTGCTTTGGCTGGTGATGCTGCTACAGAAACTATCACTATTGTAGGTAAGGAAGATGTTACTGGTACTCCTTGTAATACTATTGGTGCTTCTAATGCACATGCTAATGATAAGAGATTTATCGCTAAGATGCAACAGCTTGGTTTGGCTACTGTACCTGATATGTTGGTAGCTGAATATAACATTGCTGCTTTAGGTGCTATGAAGAAAGCAACTGGTTCTGATATGGCTACTTTCTTGTTCACTAAGCTTCGTGAATTGTATACTAAGGTAATTAACTATAAATTGGTTTCTACTTTGGAAGAAGGTTATAATGGTAACGTTATGGCTGACTTGGATTTGACTCAGGGTGCTATGACTGGTCAGTTCATGGATTATCGTTCTAGAGTTGACTTGTTCGATGCTTACTTGATTAATGTTGAAAGTGCATTGGCAACTAAAGCTGTTAAGGGTGTTGATGTTACTGCCTATGTAGCTGGTAATATGGCATCTAATCAATTCCAGAAGGGTGGAATGATTGGTAAATGGGAACGTAATACTAAGATGACTTATATCAATGATCTGTTGGGTTGGTATAATGGTATTCCTGTACTTCGTTCTACTGATATTGCTGAAGCTCCGGGTGAAGGTACTTTCTATGCAATTCACAAAACAAAAGATGGTCAGATGGCTCCGCTTGCACGTGGTATCTATATGCCTTTGACTGATACTCCGACTATTGGTAACTACAATAACCCAACTCAGATGGCTTCTGGTATCTACTATCAGGAAGGTACTAAGTATATGGCTCCTGAATTGGTACAGAAGGTTACTTTCAAATTCGGTATCTAATTAAACCATAAAAATCATTTGGATCGTTAAACTCTCAGATCCCTAAAGAATAAAATGATTTTAAACAAAGAGAGGGATTCCCTAGGTCTTATAGACTTAAGGTTCCTTCTCTTTTTAATTTTTACAATTATGGCAAGTACATTTAGATTAAAGAGAAAATTATATTCTGATGATAAAGGCGGAATGAGTACTGGGAAAAAATTAGCTTTAGGTGGCCTCGCAGCAGGTGCAGCCATTCTTGGGGCTAAAAAAGGTGCATTTGGTGCTAACATAATGGCTAAAACTAATACTGGACTAATGAAAGCTGGTAAAGCTGTTGGAGGAAAAGTTGGAGATAGAATGATGATGTCTGGAGCTAAGGATTTTGGAGTTGCACGAGCTAAACAAATTGATAATGCACTTTTAAAGAAAACAGGATCTCAGATGACAAAACAAGCTTTTAATGCAAAAGCTGATCAAAAAGGTATGCAGGCACTTGGAAAAATTATGAAATAATTATGGCAACTTATAAGCTTAAAAGAAAAAATTTTGGATTATTTTCTCCATTCGCCAAAACAGCGGCAAATTGGACTGCAGCAAAAGGAGCTTTTAAAGCAGGAGAAAATGCCAAAGGTTTTAAGAATTTAGCTTCTACTATGGGAAGAGGTTCTATTGGACTAGGTAAAGGGTTAGGTGTTGCTGCTGCTGGTACTGCTGCATTAGGTGCTGGTACATTCTTAGCAGCAGAAAATAAAGCTAATAGTTAAAGAAGAAGTTAATCCCTGAAAATTAATTTTAAAATATTAAAATAAGTTTTATGAGTGATGTAATTTACAGAGGTCTTAAACTCTCTTCTAATAAATGTAGGTATTTTCAAGTAAAAGAAGGACAAATAAGCTCTATAGTAGAGGATACTTCAAGATCTACTCTCACTCTAACTTATTCTCCAGGAAGTACTTCTGGAAGTTTATCAGATCTTTTAGGAATACCATGTACTGAGAAAAGAATTGACATGCTCCCTACAGGACTTCCTAAATTATTTAAAAATACTTATGTTACATTAAATGGACTTAAGTTAAGAAAATTAACTTATGATCCACATACTATTAATATAGTTATTGTAAATGACTCAGAATCTAGAGTTATCCAAAACTATAATTATACAACAATAGTAGTTTCGGAAGGAGATTATAAAAATCCTGAGTTTATAAATTTCTTGTTTTACTCTGGAAATCTTATATATCTTCAACCTATTGGACCTAGACCAAGCTGTTATGAGATAAGAAATTTTCCTAAAATTATAATTAGTTCAGATGATGTTACACTTGAATCTGAATCTGAAACAATATTTACATTAAGAAGGAAATATAATGATTATGTTATAAGAGCTGTAGATTATCAAGATCAATTTATTCTAGAATTACGTAAAATTTTAGATGATTATGGTTTAGAGTTAGTTAGAATTAATAAAGAAACTACATTAACTAAAACATCACATGTTGTTTATCAATTTCTTCAGACTCCAGTGAAAGATAATCATCCTAAGTATTCTGATGATAAAGTAATGCAGCATAAAATACCAGTTGAATTTTATCTAAGAAGTACTGATATGCCATTATTCTTTGACTTTAAAAATAGATATATGAATGTCACATTACTTACTAATTTCTGTGAATTCAAAACATCAGATAGATATGGACAAAGATGGACAGCTGCAATAAAATGGGGAGGAATAACTGAAGATTTTAACCAGACATATCAACAAGATGATAATTCAAATTTCTCTTATCAATGTCAATTCAGATGTGAACTATTTTTCTATGAAGTAATTGATGATAGATATAAATTCCTAGAAGAAATAGTTCAGAATATAGAGTTTGAACGAAATAATCCAGATTATCATTATGAAGTTCCGGTTGATACTGAAACAACAATTATAAACAAAGGGTTATGATAAATTTTAGAAAGAAGAAATACCTTATCCAAAATTTAATGCCGGACGCTATTGAATATTTAAAGAAACAAGGATTACGGCCTAATATTATAACTCCAGAGCAAGCAGATAGCGTTAGTAGAGTTAATTCTAAGGCTATGGTTTTAGTTTCATTTATAAAAAATGAGTCTGGATATTATCAAATTCAAGTACAGGATAAGGAATTATACAATTATACTCAAAAATTAATCAAAGATATTTTTAGAATGAGAATAACTGATATTAATAAAGAAACCAGAGTAATCACAGCAGAAACTGATCACTTAGGAATAGCTTTTGATATTATAGAAATTCTCGCTACAAAATATAATTTATCAGTTGTGGCATGATTAAATTTAGACAGAAAGAATTTACAGAATATGATGCAATGAGAAGTCTTTATGTAAAACTTATGCGATATTCTGATAGAAATAAATTCGGAGTAATAGATACTAGTGCATTAATTCCTGTTCTTAGAGGAAATAATGTAGTAATCGAAAGATTTGTAATTAGTACTTCTATGTTTGGAAAAGATAAATATAGAATGTATCTAAAAATTGGTGCCAAAGCAAAGTTACCAGATGAGGTTAGACTTCCAGGTAAAACATATGATAAACGTCTTGGAAATATGCAATTAAACGTAAGTCATTCTATATTTGCGCCAAAAGATAGTGATCCAAATTGGAATAATAACAATAATGGAGGAAATAATAATACTTCTTTAGGAGACACTTCTGGACCTAGGAATGATAATCCTGAAGAAAGAAGAGGTGGAAAAAAGAAAGAAAAGAAGTATTCAGAATTTCCAGGATCAATTTTAGAGCAAAGAGAATTTAAGAGTAAAGGCGGTGATAAACAATATCCCTATCTATCTGGTTCATTCTCTCCTTCCTTTGATCTATCTTATGAAGTTTCTGAATTGCTTGGAGAGGCTATCAAATATGATAAAAAATCAAGATCATTGGTCTTAGAATTCAAATCTATCGAAGATGCTATTAATGCATTGAATATATTACCCTTCGGATTAGGTTATAAAATATATTTACTTAATGCATGATGATTGTAAAGAGATTTTCTCAAACCAAGATATTAAATACTAATAACCCAGCTCTTGGTTTCACTAAAGGGAGAAAATATGATACAGATATGGATAGACTGGGTAGAATGAATACTTCTCAACGTGAATTAGCTGGAATCGGTAATTTAGGAAAAGAAATGAGAAAATTAAATCAAGAATTAAATCGTGGAGGAAGAGGTAAATGGCAAGATACAGATTAAAAAGAAAATGTTACAATGCACTAACTGAAGCTGCCGGAAATACACTTGGAGGAGTTACAGAAGGAGTTGGTAAAGCTCTTGATAATAAAGTAGCCGGAATCGCTGGTGGTGTTTTAGGAGCTACTAAATTAGGAGGAACTATTGGAACAATGATAGGGGGACCATTTGGAAGTATTTTAGGTATGGGAGCTGGTTATCTCTTAGGTTCTGCAGCTACTAGAGGTCTTGGAAAAGGTCTTAAAACTGCCGGTCAAGATATGCAGACTTAATTATAGGAGGATTTAGATTATGATTAAGTTTAGACAAAAAGAATTTTTTTGGGGAATGGCTTTAAATGCTGCAGGGGCTATTGGTACAGGTCTTTCTCTAAAACAAGGCTCTGATCAAATGAAACAAGCTGAGGAACAAGCAGCACAGGCAGAGGAGCAAAATAGAAAGATGACCAAAGCTTTAAATAAAATTGCAGAAAACGCAAAAAATAATCCACAAGCAGCACAACAAGCAGCAGATGTAATGGGACAAAAACAGTTTGCTCAAATAAATTTTGCAAAACTTACAGCAACTCTTAAGAATAATAAAATTTTAGGAAATGCTAAAGGTCTCGCTAAAGATGTTGGTAAAATTGTGTGGAAAGGAAAAAATAAGCTGATTGGTGGAACTATGATGGGAGCTACAATGGCAGGAGCTTCATATCTTACTGATAAAGCAATTCAAAAAGATATGAAGAAAAATGGAATGCCTCTTGAAAAAACCTATTCTGCTGGATCTATAATGAAAGCAGTAAAAGGTACTGGAAAAGTTTTAGGAGAAGCTGCAAAAAAAAATAAAGGAACGTTAATAACGATGGCTGCTCTAGGTTCTGCTCCCATGGCTCTCGGATACTCTGCTGAAAAAGCTCAATATAAAGATCAGATGGCATTAACTCAGAGAAACTATGCAGTCCCTGGAGTAATGGCAGTTAAAAGATTACTTACTGGCGCTTCTAAATCTGTAAGAAATTCACAGATATTTAAAACTCCTGGACAAACAATTTTAGGTGGACTTTCTAATTTATCTGGCGGAGGTGGTCGAAAAGGTGTATACAAATTCGGTCATCAGTTAAATAGATATGGAAAACACTCAGGTTCAGTATGGTCTCAAAAAGCAGGTAAATTCATTATGGATAACCCCAAAACAGCCTTAGCAGGTAGTATTCCAGTCGGTGCTGCAGTTTTAGGAGCAACGTGGGGAACTGGAGAGAAGATAGTAAATAAAACAGCTCGGGCTCTAGATAAAGATGCTTTCAAATATCAAGATTCTAAAAATCAAGAAATACAATGATTATAAAAAGAAAATTATTCACTAAATACGACGATACTGATAATCTTAAGAGAATGAAAGATTCAGATATTCTTGCTGAAAAACCAAAACAAGCTCCTGGATATGGTTCTGTAGCTGGTGCTGCTCTTGGTGGTGCTGCTCTTGGTGGAACAGTTGGTGCTGTTGCTGGAGCTTTCGGAAAGAATAAGGCAGGTCGTAGTTTACTCGGAAGAATGGGTAAAGGTGGAAAAACTGGATTAGTTGTTGGTGGTCTTCTAGCAGGTGGAATGGCTCTTCGAAATAGAAATAAACAAGCTGAAAATAATGAATGGTATAATAAAAGACTTAATTATGCTCAGAGACAGGCTAGACGAAGAGAAAAACAAGATTGGAAGACGAATATGACTCAAAGAGATGGTTATTCCTATTAAAACTAATAAAAATTATGGCAAAATTTAAACCAAAGAAAATAATCAGAGATGTAAAGGAGTTTTATAAAAATAATCCTACGGCAAAAATTACTACTGCCACTGCTGGATTTTCTGGAACTAATCTTGCTATTAATGCTACTAGAAAAAATTCTGATAAAAAATATCAAGATGAACAGCTAGAAGCAATGGATAGATTAACTAAAGCACTTGGAGGAGTTAATAAAACTTTAAAAGAGGTAGAAGTAAAAGAACCTAAAAAGACAACCTCTTATAAATTTAAAAAAATCTTTTCCGAGAAAAATGATAATAATATGATTACATTTAGAAGAAAAGACTTTAGTATATTATCTGATACTGTTAAAGGAGCTATAATTGGTGGAAACGTAGCTACTCTAAGTTTACCATTATCCGGAAAAGATGCTAAAAATATTAAATATGAAGGAAGTAACCCTACTTTCCGAAAATTAAATACTCTAAGTCCATTTGCTAAACGACTTGGAGTAGTAGCCGCCGGAACATTAGTCGGAGCAGCTCTTGGAGCCTTAGTTGGTACTATAAAAAAAGGTGATGAGGCTATTTCCAGAAAGTTAACAGTTGACAATAGATTAATGGATAGAGTAGTAGAGGATCTTAAGAAAACAGGTTTTAAAGAAGGCTCCGATTTTACAAGAGATCCTAAAACGGCGGATTCTCTTAAATCAGCAATAAGTGTAGCTATAACAAGAAATTCTGGTGAACTTAGACTTCTAGTAAATACAATAGCAGATAATAAACTAAAAGATATAACAAAAAACATAATACAAAATCTACCAAACTCAAGTGCAGTAACAGAAGAAAGTAAAAGTAGATATAATGAGATTTCTATAACTACTATATCTGATGGAACCGCTGATGTTGGTTTAATAGCTGGAATATGTGAAAAATTTATAAGAAATAAATATCCAGTATATCTCGTAGAAGTTGGTTAAATAAAACAATTAATTATTATATTTAAATTATGGCACAATGGACTGAAACTCTCGAACCGTATGTAAAAGTTATAGAGAGAGTACATACCGCAGCTCTTAATCCTACTGCAGGTGAAAGTTTAATTATCGGAGTGACTTTAATTTCTGATGCAGGCCCAGCAGTTCCTACATTGATTTCTAGTCAATCTGAATTCTTAAAAACTTATGCTTCAGGAGACTTAACAGAAGATTATATGGCATCCTTAAATAATCTTTATCATGATGCTAATAATACAGGAGATAAAAATGTAGCTGCAACAATGTGGATGAATGCTTATAGATTAGCAGGCTCTAATGTTATGCTGGTTTGTAGAGCATCTAAAGCTAACGATATCTACTACGCTAAACCCATGACTAAAACTGATTATAGTACATATATCCTTAGAGATGGTGCTTTAATGAAGGGATTTAGAGATGCTGATAAAGGTGTCGTTAAGTTTGTTCTTGATATTGATGGTGATGATGCAGAACATGATCAAGATGGATGGTCAATTAATTTGAATGGAGTAGGTATTCTTGGTAATCGTACAACTGATGATGGTCCTCAATATGATTACTATGTAAGAACTCTCCCCGACTTAGTAAATCAAATGAATGAAACTAATAAATTCTTCTCTCCATCTTATAAATTCTTCACAGATCCTAATAATATCATCTCTGAAAATGAAACAACTGATCCCGATAAAGCAAAGGCAGTTGTATTCTATGAACTTTATCTAGGACAGGATATGCTAGATACTTCAGACTCTAGATGTCCACTAGGAAAGCAGTATATCGTGATTTGTGAACCTGATTGGACTAGTGATAATCCTAATCAAAAACTTATAGATATTAATGCTTCCGCTTGGTCTGGTTTCGAAGAACAGAAATATTATGCAGTTAATCAATATAACTCTAATACTGATCTGAGAGTTAGAATTAGACGTTTTAATCATGATGCAGTAGTTACCAAAGAATTAACTAACCCCGCTTTGAACGAAAACTCTGATTCTCCTTATATGGTACTATCGGCCGTTCTAGATACCTATACTAAGAAAGGAACAGTAGAACCGTCAGAAAGTATCCTACAGCGAGATTTTTATGAAGTCGCTGTTCTTGATCCTAATATTTCTGACGAAGTACAGTTCTTTAATATAGGTAAAGTAACCGGCCGTGGAGATATGGAAGTATCAGAACTCAATGAACTCCTAAGTATGATTCAACTTCAACTCCCTGACGATATGAGAGAGCTTGGATTGAACTACTATGGATACGGAGCTGATGATAAAGTATGGGTAGAACTTGATCCTAATGACCCAAATGCAGGTTCTTATAAACAAACAGTTTCTTCAATGACTGATCTTTATAACTCAAAAGGTATGTCAGTTGGAGATGTTTACCGAGTTGGATCTGGAAGTTCATATAAGTACTATGAATATCAAGAAAATGGTGGAGATCAAGTTTATGCAAAATTAGGTGTAGATCCAACTGAAACAGATATTCTTGATGTATCTGAATCGGATCTTAAGAAAGCACTTGACGAAATCAACATTCAGGAAATCTATGTGGTTGAAGGATTATGTGACCTTGGAAATACATCACTAAGTTTCCAGAATTACTTGGCTAATATGGCTATCAATTCTAACTATTTCTATCCAGTATCAACAGTTCAGAGCACAAATTATATGACTATCGCTAATAATGCAACTAAAATAGCACAAGATTCATATAAACTCTATCTGTCTGCACCTTGGGATATCGACTCCGGTACATTTGGATGGAAATATTATTGCTCACCTGCTGTTGTTTACTGGGAAGCTGTAGCTAGAAACCGTAAGTTATTTTTGCGGTTTATAAATTATACTAAAATGCTGGAAATACATAATAATAAAGTATAATCAGCAGAAATTGGAGTAAATTCTAATTTTTCAACGACTAAATGTATAACTAAATTTGAAATATAATTTAGATGATATAGTCTAGATTATTAAGTTAATCTTATTAAATATCGAGAAATAATGCAGAATTTGCTCCTGTACTTGGACAAACTAATGGTATTGTTCAGTATCAGAGACCTATGACAGAGTTTAATAAAAAAACTCGTCAACTTCTATTATCTAAACGAGTAAATACCGTACTCTGGAATTATCAAACTAATGCTTGGAATATGAATGATAACTATACCAAACAAAGTGTAGATAATATTGTTTCAGATGAAGGTAACTCTCGCTTAGCTATTCGTATCTCAAAAGCTATGCCTGTACTACTTAAACAGTATATAGGCTGGAGAATTGCACCAAAACTATGGGAAAGTGCGATTGGAACTATCGATTACTGGTTTAAATCAACTATTCTCCCAATGTCTTATAATATCGATGATTACCGTATTATCATCGATGAGACAAATAACCCTGTTCAAATTCAGCGTAAATACAATAATTGCGCCTTAAGTAAATAAAACTTAAGAAAAATAAGAGAATTGCTGGAAGATATAAAAAATCAGCAAAGGTTAGAAAAAATCTAATCTCTCAACGACTATGTGCTTATTAAAATGATATAGTCTGATCTTAAATATTAATTTTATATTTAAGTCTAACAATAATGCAGAATAAAATGGTGGTTAATGTTTTGGTGAGATACCAACGGGCTTTGAAATATGTCATCGTAAAGAATATGCGATTATTATACCAATTGCTGGAACTTAATTTAAGAATCAGCAGAAATAGTATTTATAACTATTTCTCAACGACTAGATGTATAATTAAAATCTCTGGAGATTTTAAAAGATATAGTCTGAACATGAGTAGATAATACTTAGCAAACATATTGATATCACGACATTTTTGACATTGGGATGGAGTTAAGCATCGATTCATATGAAAATAATAGGGGTGCAGCTCTTGAATAACAGGAAGCAAATAAAAACTAATGATAGTATGCTGGAGAGATCTGGCATACTATCCTTTATAAAATACTAAACCATGAAAAGAGGAATAAAAAAAGATATATTAATTGAAGAAATAACAAACATATTAGAACAAACGAATAAAAAATTTAATAAGAAAATAGAATTTCTAGGTTTTAAAGAAGAAAATGACTATATTTCTAAAGATAATACTCATATAATCTTACACTGTAGAGAACATAATATAACTTGGGATAATTATACGGTAAGATATTTTCTAATTAGATTTAAAGATATAGAACACTCTCCTGAATGTAATAGGTGTAGATCTATAGTATACTCTCCAGAAGATGCTTTATTGAAAGTTTTAGAGCTTCATAAAAACGATGGAAGAGATTATGACTATTCTAATATATTAACTCAATTTAAAGATATAAACAGTATTATTACAGTAATATGTCCTATTCATGGTAAATTTAATATTAAATATACAGCTTTAATTAGAAAACCAAGAAATGATAGTCATAAATCACTTGGAGGAATATGTCCTAAATGTAGAATCGAAAAACATATAGAGTCTAAAAAACATGCAGATGAAGAAGCAATTAAAATAATTCATGAATTTTTAGAAAAAAGAAATAAAATTTTTGGAAATAATATAGAGTTTCTTGGTTTTGTTGGAGGAAAGTATGTAAATACAAAAACAAAATTAATTTTAAAATGTAATAAACATAATCTTATCTGGGATACTGTTTGTTTTAATACTTTAGCATGTAATAGCTCTATAAGAGGTCCTTTATGCCCAAGTTGTGATCAAGAAATTAGAAGTGGAATATCTGATCATGAAAAATATTGCTTTAAACAAGTAATTGAATTAATCAAAGGAACTAACTATTTAGCAATACAACAATTTTCAATTTCTTTGATCGACTCGTACACAGAAAAGAAAAAATCATTATTTCTAGATATAGCTATTGTAGATAAAAATAATAATTTAATATCGATAATAGAATATGATGGAAAGCAACATTATGAATTTACTTCTTTCTTTCAATCTACGTATCAAAATTTCGTAAATCAAATCAACCGAGATAGATGTTTAGAACAATATTGCAAAGAAAATAATATAAAACTTCTTCGAATTTCTTATAAAGACAATAATAGAATCCCTGAAATCATAAAGATATTTTTCGAAGAAGGAAAAGATATAACAACAAAAGTAGAACCTAAATTATTACCAGTATTATATCATGGATAAAACATTATTAATAGATCTTAAAAAGAAGTTATTTATCAGGAGTGCTCTTATAAGTTTGACGTCTCTTGATGAAATTTTAGCCTTGAACGATTTTTTGAGTCCAGATGAGATATTACTGGAGATAATTAAGGAGTCGTTAAGAGAATTTGAACATACCTTGCCATTGATTCTGGAGATGAAAATGAACCGTTCTCAGATGTGTAGTTGTGAGAACATGGGACTTGAAGGGTATTGTGAGATTAAGAGTAATTTTACATTATTTCTTGATTGTAAAATATCGGAAGATCAGATTATATTAATTCCAAACTCTATTCCTATGTACAGAATTGGATCTATTTCGTATCCTGCTCCATCTAACTATACTTACTTTACGGATTATAGACGTCCTTATGTTTTTATGATGGATATGCCTAGCTATGATCAATTTTATGTTAGGGGGATATGTAGTCGACCAATAATTCCTGACTTTCTTCCTGATAAAACGTTTAATCCAGGATCATCTAAAGCAGCTATTTATTGGCTGAATGTAGAAGAAGGGTCGAGAGGTACATTTTTTATGGATCTCTGTATGACTCATTTACTAGACTATATTAGGAACCTAAAGGCTTCATTAATGTTACCTAATGTTGGTTTGGAAGTTCTTAATAATATCGATGCTGCATATCAAGAGCTTAGATCTAGGTGTGATAATTATATACTCCAATCTGGATGGTATGGAGATTTACTTGTTTAATATATAAATTTATGATAATAAAAAGAAAGTTGTATTCTCTTGCAGGAACTAGAATATTAGCTGGATTTAATAAAAAAGTTCTTAGAAAGGCTCCAATGGCTGCAAAAAGATCTGCCATAAAAACACAAAATAAAGTTCTTTCTGGAGTAGCAAGAGGTTTAAATAAGGTAGAAGGAGTAAAAATGGCGGCAAATCAAGCAGCCATTAATCCAGGAAGAGTTGTAAATACTAAAATAATTCAACCATCTATAGAAGCACCTATAACTTCTATAGCTATGAAAACAGTACCTATTCCTGGGACATCTGCTTTAGTTAGTGTAATAGGAAAACCAGAGAAAACTATATGGAAAAAGATTGGAGTTGGTGATAAAATGTCTAAGGCTGCATCTAAGTATGTAGATAGTAAAGGAGGTAGAGTTGTAGAAGATATAGTAAATAGCTCGACTAATTATTTTAAAAATCTTATGGTATGACAAAATTTAGACAAAAACAATATACAATTCCGGAGGGTCACTATACAGGTCCTAAGGATATGGATAAGGTTCCAGGAGCTATAGAAGTAATCGGAAAATCTGCCTTAGCTGGTGCTGGTATTGGAGGAGTTACAGGTAGTCTCCTAAAAGATGCTAGTATTACCAGTGGTGCTATAACTGGAGGTAAATATGGAACTATAGCAGGTGTAGTATTAAAATTCTTCTTAAACTATTTACACAATCCAATGTCGTCTGTTAAGTTTCAAGAGGTAGATAAATTAATTCGTCGTGAGTTTGGTATTTATAGAGCTTCTGGAGTAACTATAGGAGATTCATTAGATAAAAGAGCAAAAATAGATGAGAAGTTTAGTTTTAATGATCGAAATGTAACAGCTTATAAATTAAATTTTTCAATACAAGATAATTCCATTACCATGTATACTTTTGGAATGACCTCTAAGGAATTGGAAAAGACTTCAGATAGTTTAGACTATTACTGTAAGAAGTATACAGGGATGGAATATAGTAGTTATGCAATCAATTCTAGAAATAATTCTTATTCAGTGGCTATTGTATTTACAAATTATCAAGTTATAGCCAACTTTATAATGGAACTCAGTAATACTCTTGGAGTAAAAATAAATCTTCTTGATAACAAAGCTTTAGTTGAAAATAGAATTAAGGAAGTTGAACAGAAGGATTTTTCGGTTAAGTCTTTAAATAAATATGATTTAAAGAAATTTATTGGGAAAACGGGAAAATTTCTATTTTCCGGTAAATCTGAAGATCTTATCGGTTTAATTTATAGTGCTGCAGTAACTTTTTCTAATGATCCTGATATAATTCCTACATATCGAGGAGACTTTGGAAATAAGTACTTAGAAAATAGCCTTAAAAGACTTCGTTATGTTGAAGGTCTAGATTATACTGTTGGAGAATTTGGTGGAGATATAGGTATTAATATGTCAATGATCTCTGGAATATTCGTAATAACAGTAAATAAAGAGGATACCAACGAACTTAAGAAGATTGATTCTATTTTCTGGAATCACTTAAAAACGATAGTAAATAGGGTAGATACTGGAAAAGTAGTTGTATATAACTACACAATTAAAACAAGAAATGAATTTGATTTTATCTTAAAAAAATTCATGTCAACTGATGTAAAACCTAATATATTTGAAAAATGATAGTACCTAGAATTCGATATTTTTCAGATTTACAAGCTAGAAAGATGATAACGAAATTAACAGAGAAATTGGATAAAGATCGTATCGGGGATTATGAAGTTTCTAGTAAAATTCCCAAAGATGTAATTAGTATATATCCTGATCCATCTTCAATTAAAATATATATTCCAAAAGATCTTGAATATAGTCAGTACGAAATTGATGATTTCATTAGATCTATGGCAGCTCATATTAGAACAATTACGATCCTAGAGAGAGATATATATGTAATGAAACTATCAGGATCTCTTACTTTTGAACAGATATATAAATTAATACGTGAGATAATTGATACAGAAGAATTTTGTACTATTATTGACTGTGATTAATCTTTAAACTAAATATATACTATTATGGCGGATATGATTTCAAAAAACTTAGATAAGGCAAATAGGCTTTATTCTATTGGAATGAAAAATATAAAATTACAATTAAAACTTCTTGGGACTGAATTTGTAGTACTCAGACCAAAGAGTAATTCAAAATGGAAAAATGTTTTTGGAGGTACATATTCATCAAGTAGTACATTAGAGAACGATTATGATCAATTTACTACAATATTGATATTAAATCAGAATGAACTAAGAGATGTATGGAATCGAAACAGAGATAATCTAGAAGTATATACAGATGATGGATCTCTTGAAGTAGGGGATGAATTACAATATACTCGTGGAAAATATACATTCAGATTTAAAATATCTCTTAAAATGGGTTACTCTGAAGTAGCTGAAGTATTCTATGTTTATACATTGAATAGTATTATTGAAACTTTAGATATGTAATTATGAGAGAAAGAAATATAGAAAATGAGATTCTGAAGCAAAATAAAATTCCTGGATGTGATCAACTTACTAGACCTGAGGAAGTAAAAGCTCTTAGTAAATATCTTAAAAGTATTAGAACAACTCAAGAAAATCATACTTCCCTAGAGAAAGATAATCTAGAACTCCCTGGAAGAACAACAGGGAGGATTCCAGAAATTAATTCTCTCGAAGATTATATAGAGGGATTAGATGGGGTTCGTGGTATTAAAAGTCTATATAAAGAATCATCACGAGAACCACTTTCTGATAATAGAAACTCTGACTCGGCGGAAAATCATGGGTTGTATACAGAAAAGACACGTGAAAATCTGTATGATCCTAGGAAAACAGAACTAGAGAAACATCGTGAGGATATAGTAAATAAAAAAAATATCCTTGAACCAACCCTAGAAGACCGCCGAGAAGAATTAACTGAGGAACCAAAAGAATTAAAATCTCTAGGTACAGAAAAGTTAAATCTAGAAGGAGTTAGAGATGTAAGAAATCTTTATATAAATACAAAAGAAAATCTTAAGGTTCCAGAAAAAGATCTAGAGTTAGGAAAAGAAAGAGAATCTCTTATTGATAATCACAACCTAGAATTAGATCTAACAAGAATAGACCTTGAAGGATTTAAAGATTTATCATACAAAGAACAGCTCGAAGTAGATTCTAAAAATGAATTAGATACTACTCGAATATCTTTAGAAAAAACAATTGAAACTTCTGAATTATCTAGTTATAGAGAAGATCTTAAAGAAACGCCGGAGGAATTAGATAAGTTAGAAGATCACAGAGAAAAATTAAATAGTGGAAAAGATAATCTAAAAGAACTTGAAGATACTAAAGTTAAACTCAGAAATCCAGTAGATGATGCTGAACTTTCTAAAACCAAAGTATCTTTAGAGAGAACCGTAGAAGATAAAGAGTTAGAAACTTATAGGGAAAATCTTAGGAAAACGCCGGAGGAGTTAGATGAATTAGAGAATCATAAAGAGTCTCTTAGAAGTGGGGAAGAATTAAAGAGTTTACCTGAAGATAAAATAACTCTTGGAGGTACTGTAAAGGTATTAGAAGAACTTGGAAACACTAAAATAGATTTGGAAGGTACTGAAGAGTCTGAGATATCTACTTTAGAGGATTATAGAGAAAACTTAAGTGTAGAAGATAATAATTCTCTTGAAGATACTAGAATAGACTTAACTGGAACTAAAGAAGCTGAGATGTCTGAACTTGAGGATTATCTTGATGATCTAGAAAATACGAAGGATTATGAGGCTTCTGAGTTAGAGGACACTAGAATAGATTTAACCGGAACTAAAGAATTCGAACCTAAATCTTTAGAAGACGAGAGAATAAACTTAGAGGGTACTAAAGAATATGAATCAAGTTCTTTAGAAGATGAAAGGATAGATTTAAAAGGTACAGAGGAAGCTGAACCTGAAAGTCTTGAAGATTTTATAGATAAACTTGAAGATACTAGAGATTTTGAGTTAGAAGATGAAAAACTCGAACTCCCTGAAACTTCTGGAGATGGATATGAAGGTTATACTCCATTAGGTCCGGAAGAATTAGATAGTCTTGGTGGAAATATCAATAATTTCTATGATTCTCTCCTTGAAGTTCCAGAAATAGCTGATGCTCCTAGACAATCTGGAGATTATACTCCTCTTGGCCCAGAAGAGTTAGATAGTCTTGGTGGAGATCTTGGAAATTTTTACGATTCTATTCTAGAAGTTCCAGAAACAGATAATGAAAATTATCTTTCTCCAGAAGAAGTAGAAAAAATCATAGAAAATCCTACTTATTTCTATAACCAACAAAAAGAAATTCCAGATGCACAAGCTCCTGATGGACAAGAAATTTATAAATATTCAGAAAATCCTGAACTATCTTCTGAACAAGTAGAAGGTCCTCCTATGAAATTACCTAAATTTGGATTAGAATCTCTTAATTTAAGTAATTATCTTAGATGGACTGCTGAAAAAGCCGTGGGCTGGACTGGAGTACATGGAGAGGCAAGACAACTTCTTGTTAATGAAACACTAGCTGGTTTGGTAGTAGCTAGAGACGAGCTTGAAAAAGTAACTAAATCAAATCGATATAGACTCCCTGGAAATGATGGCGGTTTATTGGGTGATTTAGTATCTGGAGGAGTTTCTGGTGCACTTGACAACCTAGGAGACAAGCTCGGAGATGCTGTTAATAGTATCGTTGGAAGCAAATCAGTAGATATATCTAATCCTTTGAATAGACCAGATGAAAATAAATTTAAATATAATGGATTTGAAGAAGCGAATACACGATCAACTAGTAGTAATGCTTCTAATCCTATAAAAAGTCAATCTGTATTTTCTTATGATGAAATCGAACTCTTAAGTAAAATAACTAATGAAGGAGCAAAGAAAAATTCATCATCATCCTTTTGGAAAAAAGCAGGTAGTGCTTTAAAAGATATGGCTTTAGGATCTTCTGGAGGAGAAAGAACATACAGTTTTAAAAATAATTATATTTCAGGTAAAGGTATATTAATTACTCTAGAGGAATTATGTGGGATATCTAGCGATACTGACGATACTAATACTGTAGAAGGTTTATATAATGTATTAAAATCTAGCCCATTTATTACAACTCCAGATAAATTTACCTCAACAGGGTATTCAAATTATAATATTCAAACATTAGATACTAATGCTTTCTGGGAAATTGCTCTTGAACCTTATGCAGGGCCTGAAAATGGAGATCTTAATTATCTTCCTGGAATCCACGAAATAAATATAAGAAATATCGTAATGCATGGAGTAAATACAGCTTATAATAAATGGATTCCATTTACTAGTTTTGATCTTCAAAAATCTAAAATGACATCAAAAACACTGAGCTTGTATGATGGTGAAATTAGTTATCCTGTTTCAATGGAATTTACTAATGAACTTCGAATAACTATCGCCGACGATCAATATAAATCTTGGAGACGATACTTTGAAGAATGTGCTAAAGCTGCAATTTATAATAGCGAAGGACATACATCTGATTATTATATACTGCCCCCGGATGAATATTCACTTACAGCAATAGATACTAATAATGTGTGTATTGCTATGTATAAAAATATATGCTTCAGATGTAGAATATATGTTATGACACCACAATATAGTACAATTCAAAAATTTGATTTGCTTTTAGTAATGAAAGATTTCTCTGAAGAGTATACAGGGGATATTGGAGACGGTGCAGGAGATCTTACGGTATCATTTAGTATCGTAGGAGAGAATCCAAATGAAGGAAAAATTCCAGAAGTTAAGGTAATACAACATAAAGCTCCCGATAATTCTTCAAAAACAGATTACGGTTCTATAGTAGAAAGTGGAGTAAATTCAGTAATGAAACTAATTAAATAATATAAAGCTATGTATTTAAGATTAGGAACAACTAATATAAAGTACTCCACTGAACAAGATGATTTTACAGTATTTTCTGAAGTTGTAGATTCTAAGATGTCATATGAGAAACCAATACTTGTGAGAACTCCTGATGAACTTGATATTTGGTTTGGATCAGATTTTCCAGGGAAAGATTATTATGATGAACTTTTAGAATCTGGAGTTACTTTATTCTTATATAGACCAATTAAGGTTGAACAAAATACTAATGCTCCTGACTATGTTGACCTAAAAGAGTATTCTATAGATCAAAAATTATACTATAACTTAACAGAACTTCCAGAAATCGGAGAAGATAAAGTTTTGTATAAGGTAGTAACAGGAGAAGGCGAATATAAAGAGGGAAATTTGTGGTATACTCTTTATATATATTATCTAGGAGAATATATGAAAATCCTAGAATTACCACAAAATCTTGACACTAATAATACGAGTTCTCTAGAAAATAGGGATGTATTAAACATAAATTATCCAGGTTTTATTGGACCTGAATATTGTTATCCGAAATATATAGAGGAAGGAGATGTTGATTATACTGAAAAAATTAATGAAGAAATATTATTATCTCATCTTCCTGACTTGCTAAGAGTATCAAAAGGGTATGAAACTTTAGCTTATTCTTTAGTATATAACCCTGAGATAGATTTTCACCCGATAGACGAGGGATTAACTTCTAAATATATAATCCTGAAAAAACTTAAAAATGACTCTTATGAAAATATAATGATTTGGTTTAAAGAGGAAATTAATAGTATCCCTAATATTCCAAGTCAGTATTATGATGAAGCAGTCGAGGTCGAAATCAAAGCCAAAGAAAGTAATAAGGAAATTTTCAAGAGGTTAGTAGAAGTTATAATTCCAAGTCAATTAGGTTATACAGTCGAAGGAAATATCTCGGAGGGTTACAAAATATACACATCATATTCTGTTCAGGTTACTTATTTTACTAATATTACTGATCTATTATTCGAACCAGATTTTAACACTACACACAATATACTATCAAAAATCTCGAGCGGAAGTACTAGAATGAGATTTATATCTAAAACAACTGGTACTGAAGGTGGAGATCCCGAATACTTAGATAGTGATATTAGTGTAAATATTGAGAAACTGAAAGGAGATGATAAGTATAGAGTAACAATCGAGAGGTATAAATATCAAGAAATTTATGAAGGTGGTTTATTTACTATTGGACAGGAAAGACTTGATACTATAATTACTTCAGAGTCTAAGTTAGTTAGATGTATTCTCTCAACATCTTACATAAATCGAGAAACAGGTGAAGAGGTAGAATATAAAAAAGGTACTAAAGAATCTGAATTACCTTCTGGAACATGGTATCTTAAACGAGCCTGGAAAGAAACGGCCGAAGATATAAATGGGGAATATTGGAAAGCGGCAGAGGCTATTTTTGGATCTGACAACGCTGGAATTATTGATTATTTCTTAGTCCCTGATATCTATAAATACTCGGCCGGAATGAAGACAGGCTCAGAGACTAGTTATTATCCAGAATACGAGAGATTTTTAGGGTATGCAAGGAGTTTAGGTTTTCAAGTATTATTCCAAAATTCTGATAATGGATGGACCTACGTAGAAACTCAAGAACTCCCATCGGCCGAAAATATAACCTCAGGAACAATTTATATAGTATCACAACCCACTGGAGGAGTAAAATTCTATAAAGTGGAAAACGGAAACTTAATAGAAACAACTGATCCTGAGGAAACTAATACGGCCGGAAATAACTACGTCTTTAATTATACCTCTGACACTGATAATCGACTCTTATATTTTTATCGAGGGCAAACAATTTTCGGACAAGATAGACCTGGATATTATTTACATATTAGAGGGCTCTTACAAGATATTTACTCAATAACTAGCGATCAGATCTTATATCAAACACCTACAACAGATCCTTACACCTTTGAATCACCAGAAGAAAAACTTGAAGAATACAAAAGTAATTATCTAGTATTTAATAACCAGATATATTATTATAAAAAATATCAAAATGGACAAGACTTCAATACTTCAGGGTGGATGAGATTCTGTATAGGAAAAGTGGCTAGAGAATTGGAAAAGAATAAATGGAAAATTCTTAGTACTAAATCAGCCGGAGATATAAGAGCTAGAATAGAACAGATCTTAAATAGAATATCAGCTGGGTACTCATATATAGATTCATTAGTTATTACTGGATTTTACCTAGACTTACCAAATAACAGACTAGGACTTGAAGTGGAATCTAGAATGAGCGACTTAGTAGATAATGATATGACGATCGATATAACTTTAAATTACGATAAAAAATAATAAAAACTATGGCAAGCGTAGCAAGTTTAGTCCGCGGAAGTGACGGATACATGAAATTTATTGACTATCAAAGTACATATAAAGATAATAATAAAGAATTCCTTCGTGGTGACATGTGGGAACTTCAATTCATTAATGTACCTAAGATAAATAATTGTCTTAGTAAAACTTTGTAAACTGCTGGAAGATCAAGTAAAGATAAATCAGCAAAAATAGATAAAAAATCTATTTCTCAACGACTATTAGCAAAGAAAAGAAATAGCCATAGATTTCTTTTATGATATAGTCTAAACATAGAACAAATGTTTGAGTTTATTTTCCTGGTACTGATATTTTCAATGCTAGATTAAATGCCGTTCAGGTAGGTATTGATTATAGTGTATCAGGTTTTGAAAAGAGAATGCGTGGTAATTATACTATCATTCAGAAGACAGGTCAAAACACAGCTGGAACCCTGTCGTTGGCTTTTGTAGATAAGGAAGATCAGGCAATTACTTACTGGTTTGATAATTTAAAAGTTGTCCATTAAGAGATTAAAAGTTCCTTAATGAATCTTTGTGAACTGCTGGAAATATCTCGTTATAGTTATCTCCATCGCTTAAGATTTAGGATTAAGAGCGATGAACCTAATATAACGAAAAAATAATCAGCAGAAATAGATATGATTCTATTTTTCAACGACTAAGTACAAAGAAAGAGGGTTAAGCCATAGTTCCTCTTTATGATATAGTCTAGTATGATTTAAAACAAAAACCATAAGGACTATCGCCAGAAAATTGCAGATCGTGATACTAAATATTCTTTCAGAAAGGATGACTTAGTATGCGACCTTAGATTAATCTTAACTAACTCAAGCCGTATCAAAGTTCGTACTCTTAATTTCTATAACTGTATTCTTCAGGATGCTCCGATCGACGAAAATGGTTAAAAAATTTTAAGGCCCACTAGAAATAGTAATATTCTAGAACGTAGTAAGTAAATTCGGTGAAAGATCTTAGAAAGAAACTTCTAAGTAATCCAATACCGAACTAAAGATAATAAAAATTTTTAGTGTAACGAATAAAGACTTACCAACTTTTTTATAAGTTGAATTTATATTCTGAACATATAATAAAATATTATAGTAACCTATTGCAAACAGAAGACGGAACCGATTAATTGCTTAGTCGCCTATTATATAATAGGAAAATTATACTAAAATGCTGGAAAATGTAAAACATAAATCAGCAAAAACTATTAAAAATAGCTTCTCAACGACTAAATGTATAACTTAAGAAATATTAATTCTTAAGATGATATAGTCTATAATATATTAATATATATTAACAAATGCGAGCAGATATCCAAGTAAGCTTTTTCAAATGAAGAAGCATAAAGTTTATATTACTTTATGAAAATTCTATTAAAATGCTGGAATATCAAATAGATAATCAGCAAAAATTAGAAAAGATCTAATTTCTCAACGACTAAATATAGAACTAAGTTTGAAATATAATTTAGATGATATAGTCTATTCATTGATAAAAATAATTAATGACTTTAAAGCAATTTGAACATTTTGGAAAATTTCATGGTGTTTTCTACAAGAATTGCTGGAAAATTTGTATCTTTGTATACAAATAATCAGCATCCTAGATATTAACATAAATCTAGGTTCAACGACTATGTATGTAGACTGAGGAAATTCCTTAGGTGATATAGTCTGTCATGAGGTGAAACTCATTGATTAACGTATGAAAGAACTTTTGATAATATTTAATTAATAAACTAGAAGTATCTAATTTATTATTTCTTATGATTGCAAGGAAGGGTGGATCTGATCAATCTGCCCTTCTTCATAAGAAATATATTAGATATTTCCTTAAAAAAATTGCAATCAATATGAAACTTAGAGCAAAAGATACTGAAAGTTTTATTCAAAAAAGTAAAGATAAATATGGTGAAGATGCTTTAGATTATTCTGAAGTAAACTATATTGATAAATTAACTCCTGTAAAACTAATATGTAAGAAATGTGGGAATATATTTTATCAATCACCAGCAGAACATTTAAGAGATAGAAAGAAAATATCTTGTCCTAAATGTGCAGTAATAGATTCCAGAGAAAGAAGGTCTATTAAACAGAAAGAAGTTTGGTTAAGGAAATGTAAAGATAAGTTTGGAGATAAATTTGATTACTCTAAAGTTAATTACATAAATAATAAATTAGATGTATGGATTTATTGCAATAGTTGTAAAAAATGGTTTAAACAATCTCCACATCATCATATTAGAAATATTCATGGATGTCCTTTCTGTGCAATGAAAGAGAAATCTGGGTATGAATTTATGGTTGAGAGTTATCTTGAATATTTAGTAAAAAATGATAAAATGTTATCATATAATTCAGAATACAGTATTTTAAATAGGATAGCGGGAAGGAATTCTAACAAAATAATGATAGATTTTAAATTAAATATAAATAACTTAGAATATTGGATAGAAGTTAATGGTCAGCAACATTACAAATTTATAAATTTCTTTCATAAAACAAAAGAAGATTTCCAAAAACAATTAAAAAGGGATGAGAACGTTAGAAAATATTGTAAGGAAAATAATATAATTCTTATAGAAATTCCATATACTTACAATACCTATGAGAAAATATCTGAAGTTTTAAAAAGAATTCTCATAGAAGGTGAATCCCCTGATATAATAACTCAGCCAAAAATAATACAACTAACATAAAAACTAAAGAAGAGTGGCTTTGATCGGCTACTTTTCTACTAAACACTAAAACAAATTATTATGAATTTATTAGATATATTATTCCCTAAAAGAAAGCAAGAAAAAGAAGAATTAAAAAATCTAGAGCCAGAGATAAAAAATCTAGAAATTACTTTAGGATTATATGGAAGAACTAATACTGAAGTTTATTACGATCCATTATATGAACGAAATAGAGGAAGAATATATGATCTCAAGGGTAGAAAAGAATACCTAGAAGATCTTAAAAAACGGTTAAGGAATAAATATAAAAGCCCTAATGTAATAAAAGCTCGCGGAATATTCTCACCTAACAGTTCTGAAAATACTGGTTTAATATTTAATCCTATTATAAGAAATCTATCTGAAATTAATGAAATAGTATATGTAGTATTAATAAGGAAAACTATTAATATTCCAAAAACATTAAAAATAGAAAATAGTACTAAGTATAAAATAAAAAGTACAAACTCTGAATGTGATAATATAGAAAACTACTATATTATAAAAGAGTTAAACGAAGATACAAAAAAATTTATAAAAGATTTAATAAGAAAACATTAGGATAAAAAAAGAAGATCAACTTCTCGTCAATCTTCTTTGTATAGGAACTATTTAAGTGATTCTCTATGTTCTTTTATCTCTTTACCACATTGATAGATCAATTCAGAAACACCTTCTGCACTGTTTAATGTATCTGTATTATCTAATATATTAGATACAACTTTACACCAATGTCTATCTTTTTCAGAAAGAGAATCTGGATTTTTCTTATATTTATACATCATCTCTACACCTAAATTACACCCTATACCTTTTCCTAATTTAAAAGCTGCTATAACTGATACAGTAGCTAATCCAATTTTTAATAATGTTTTCATATTATTTCTCACATTTATTTTTATTACATATATAAGGCTTTTACTCCTTCAAAAAAATAGTATCAGGGGGGGGTAAAAGTATAAACAATTCCTTCTCGATACAAATATAAAATGATTATAAAACGTAAACTATTTTCTAGAGATTCAAAAGTTCTTGTACCCTATTTTGAACCTGGCATTACTGAAACTGGTAGACGATATGTAACACTAATCACTAATGACGGGAGAAAGAAACGGCAATATATAGATCCGTATAGAAAGAGAACTAAGAAAGAATTAGAAAATTAAATTAACCTATTAAATTATGATAATCAAAAGAAAACTGTTTAGTAAAAAAAAAGAGGAGAATAAAAACTCTAATGACACTAGTTCAAGAGCAAAAGGAACTGCTTTATATCTTGGAGGTACAGTAGCGAGTCAAGGTATTGCTGCACCTATAGTAATGAAACATATGCAAGGCGAACCCTCAGAAGAATCTGGAAAAATAGCTGAAAAACTAAAAAGATTAGCTTCTAGACGAGGACATGAAGTAGATAATATTACACATACTGGAATAGGACCTGCATATCAAAATAATAAAATTTATACAAGTGGAACAAAAGCAGCTGATGTTCTTTCACATGAAATGGGACATGCTCACTATGATAAAAGAAAAATAAAGTCAGTAAGTGATGCTATTGGTAAAGTTGCTCATAAAGCTTATCTAAAAACTGGTGGAATGTTGAATCATGTAGCTCTAGCTCCTACAGCAGGAATAATAGCAGGTGTTAGATCAGGTAAAAAAGCAGCAGAAAAAGAAGCTGCTGGAGAAAAAGAATCAAAACTCTCCAGACATAGTGGATGGGCAACTGGTTTAGCTGTTCAATCTCCAGGGTTAGTATCAGAGGCTATGGCAAGTAAACATGGTCTAGATTTGATGAAAAAAGCTGGTGCCTCTAAGAAATTAATGAAAGCTAGTCGAAGAAACCTAGGTGCAGCTTTAGGAACTTATGCTGGACTTGCTGTAGCTAACGCAGGAACATCAGAATTAGCTAGAGGAATTGCATATAGAAAGAAAAAGAAGAAATTAGAAAAGGAGAGAGATAAAAAGAAAGATGATAAATAATTAATACCATCTTTCTTATAAATCGTAACTAAAATATCTCTCCAAAATGACGAAAGTATTTAAAAAAGTTACGAAAACTAATAAATAATTCTAATTCTTTCATAATCTTATATATTTTATTTATTACATATATAAGGCTTTTAAGGAATATAGAATGTAAAAAAAAACAATAATCCTGGGAAAGTTTGGGATATAACTACCCAGGAACTAAAATTAAAATAAAGAGCTATATGATCATAAAACGTAAATCATTCACTAGACAAGAAACTAAGGCCATGAAAGAAATGTATCAAGCCTTAAAGAAAGGAAATATTGGTAGAGGTTTATCAGCTAAGAAATTCGTTAAAGCTAGACATGTTAGTAATGAAACAATAGATGCTTTAATTAGTCAGGAAACAGCACCTATTACTAATTATACTAAAAACTCTCAAATAATTAATGATATAGGTCTTCCCGAAACAGCTAAAGCCTACAAAAGAATGATGGAGAAATACACCAATCCTACATTACGTAAACGATTTGAAAGAGTTCAAGCTGCTAGTTCTAATAATAAATTACGTGTTGCAAGACAAAATGTAAAAAATTCTGGTCAATTTGTTACTGATCCTCTCACACGTCCTCTTGCAATTAGAAAACAAATTAGAGATACAAAAATATCTGGAAGTTTTGATTTATCTAAGTGGGAAGAAAATAAATCAAGTAATTATATAAGTTCTCTTAAAAATTTGGAAGCTGTTAAAAAAGAAAGAGTAGGGAGGGTATATAAGTTTAATAGGAAAGAAATCCTATCTAATAAAGATAAAGAAATTACAGATCTTAATTTTAAACAAAATCAAATAACGAATTTAATTAAGGAACATAATGATAGTCTTGATCCTGAATCAGCTCAAAAAATTATAAAAGATCTCAAGAAAAAAGGAGTAAAATTTACAACAGATCCTGCAGATATTAACCACTATAATATAGATAAAGATATTATTAATATAAGAGATAAAAATAGTTTAAGAAGTCCTGCTACAATTCTTCACGAAAATGGACATCGTATAAGTTTTTCTAAAGGAGAATTAAAAAGAGATAATTTCTATGGATATCATAAACACCTAAATGATAATGTAAATACTTCTAATAATTTAGTTGAATCAATTAGAAACAGAGTAGGAACTATATCAACATTAATGGATGAAGCAAATGCATCTTATCATGCAGCTGCACATGCTAATAAATATGATATTCCAAAAGAAATACAAAAATCTGGAAAGAAACATTTAAGTAATGCATCTAGAATCCATGAAATTAGTGAAGCTAAGAAAATAATCTCAGATAATACTAATAGACTTCTCGGAAAAAATAGAAATAAATAAAAAGAAATCTAGATTAATCTAGATTTCTCTCAATAGCATAATAGCCTTCTGGAATATTCCATATCTCAGGATCTAATGCAACTGTAGGTATTTCTGTATTTTCATTAATAGGGTACAGATCTACTCTTTTATGATCAAGCCAATCTGAACAAGGAGTTTTTGATGTATTATGATAATCCTTTAAAAAGATTAACTCATTTCTTTTTACTCTCATACTTTTATTAGATTTATTAAGATTTTCTACTATTTTTTCAAATCTTAGCATAGGATCATCCTCTGTTGAGTCAATTTTCATATTATCTAACATAGAAGATATACTTTCTGTAATAGAATCTATTTCTTCTAGTGTTTAAAGAGGTAAAGAACAAGGATCTTTAAAAATAAATGAATCATCCTCAATAATTTCTTTTACTAATTTATCTCTTTTCATAATTTCTATATATTTTATTATTATTTCATATGGAAAAATTGAAGGTATATAAAACTATCATTCAACATCAATAGCATAATAACCCTCTGGAACATCCCACTTCTCTGAATCTAGTGCTTCCTCTGGTATTATAGAATCTTCATTAATAGGATATAAATCTACTATCTTAGTTTCAAAATTTATTGCATAAGGAATCCTAAGTAATCTATCAATCTTATCCTTTTGTTTGATTATTTCAGATCTCCTAATTTTATTATCTTTTTTCATATATAAGAAATTAATCATTCTCCTCGTATATAAGACGACTCGGGAAAAGAAAAATCAGAATCCTCTTCTCTATCAATAGCATAATAGCCTTCTGGAATATTCCATATCTCAGGATCTAATGCATTATCTGGAACTACCGTATCTTTAGTTATGAAATATAAATTTACTACTTTATTTTCAACTAAAGAATTGAAATTTAGATTTTCTAATTCAAATTTGGTTAATCCTTCTAGATCTTTCTCTTTAATTTTACTAGAAATAAAATAATTTTCTACAATCTCTCGGTTCTTTCCGCCTCTTTTCAATTTCTCTTTATCATACTCTCTTCCATTCTTTTCTGCAATACGTATGAATCTTAATGCAGCTTCTATAGATTCTTGATTGGAGTTTGATGATTTGTTATTCATGATTCTACATATTTAAAGTTTATATTACATATACTAGGCTTTCAAATTGATAAAAGGGAGGTTTTATATAGGTTTGTCCCTTATTTATGAGGACAAAGGAGTTTCCCTTATCCTACACCTCTAACCGCTACCGCTAGAGGTGTCTTAGAAAAGAAACATTGATAAGATATATAGGAAATTTTAGTATAATATCATTTTAATTAAGTTGACACCCCTTTGGCCTCTAAAGGGCCAGGGGTGGTGTTTCTAAATTAGAAGCTCATAGAAATCCTAAACATAAATATTCCATGTCTCCGACATAATCTTATGTTCTTTATCTATATGAGCAAGTGTCGCAAATTCTTTAGATAATATCTTTTATAGTAGAGAGTCAAAAATAATAAATTAAATCGACAAAACGCGTATAATATCCTTTCAATTCCTTATGATTGAAAAGGGAATCCTCCTATGTCTTCAATTTAAAGAGACATAGAAATTATTTTAACTGGATTCTCTATTAGATTATAATAAATTTAATAAAAAATTATACGTATATATGTCAATACTAAAATTACCTGATATCATAGTACCTAGAGGTATTAGATATATTTCAGAAATGGATAGTTTATTTAAATTTTATAAACTACCTGTAAAGTGTATTATTAATAAACAATTACCTGGATGTGGATTTACTGAGTATTGTATTAATGGTCCAGAAAATGTTATCCTATGTTCCCCTAGAAAAATGCTCTTAAAAAATAAGAAAGATCAACATGGTAGGGATGTTTATTTGGTTGTAAATGAACTTGAGAAGGAAATAGAGGTTGATAAAGATCTCTCCAAAATTGATAAAACTAGATCTCAAGTATTTTTAGATACTCTTAAAGAAGTAGTTCATGGAAAGGATACAGTTTATAATAAATTAATGAATGAAATAAAAGATTATCTAAATGAGAGGAAGTACTTAGGGGATAAGCCCGCTAAGATCTTAGTTACCTATGATTCATATAGAATAGTAAAAGATATTCTAGAAAGTCTTGGAATATTTCAGAGTTTCTATACAGTAATAGATGAATTTCAAACTATCCTACACGATTCTAAATTTAAATCTAATACTGAATTAGAATTTTTAGATATTCTTAAGCAATCTCATTCAGCATTATTTGTATCTGCAACTCCTATGTTGGAGGAATACTTAAATATGTTAGATGAATTTGATGGTTTACCTTATATTAATATGAACTGGGGTAAGGAGGATTCAACACGAATTATTAAACCAAATCTTAAGGTTTTATCTATGAAATCTACTGGATCTAAAGCAGAAGAGATCATAAAAACATATAAAGAGGGTAACTTTGAAAAATTTATCAAAATGGTTAATGGATATCCTAGGGAAATTATATCAGATGAAGCAGTGCTTTATGTAAACAGTGTGAATCATATTATATCTATCATTAAAAAATGTGATTTACAACCTGAAGAAGTAAATATCCTCTGTTCTAATACTCCTGATAATCTTAAGAGAATACAGAAGAAATTAGGAAAGAAGTTTACAATCGGAGAAGTACCATTGAAGGGAGTTAAACCTAAGATGTTTACATTCTGTACCAGAACTGTATACTTAGGTGCAGACTTCTATAGTTTATGTGCTAGATCATTTATTTTCTCTGATAGTAATATAGATAGTTTGGCTGTAGATATCTCAGAAGACTTACCTCAGATCTTAGGTAGGCAGAGACTGTTTGATAATCCTTGGAAAAATAATGCAATATTTTTTTATAGACCTACATGTGACTATAGGAAAGTCAGTCAAGAAGAGTTTGATAGAGAGATTGAGAGAAAGAAAAAAGCTACTAATGATTTATTACTATCATATAGTTCAACTCCTGATGAGGCAAAATTAACGTTGGCTGAGAGATATCAAAAAATGGCAAAGTCATTTAATTATAAAGATGACTATGTAGCAGTAAATGAACACTCCAGGTCTACTCTAATTCCTGTTATTAATAACTTAGTTCTGGTAAATGAAATTAGAGCCTTCAGGATACAACAATATGACTATAAGGATAGATTTACAGTATTTAGTTCAGTACATAATACATTAGATACAAATGATCTAATAAATCAAGAGGTTTCTGAGTTTTTAAGTATGTATCAAGAATTAAAAACATACTATGATAAAATAAAATTACTATGTGAATATAATTTATCTGAGCAGGGGGTTAGAATAATATTAGATCAGTTAGGAGGGGATGAGATAGCATCTCACTATATAGCATTGGGTCCTGATAGATTAAGGAAACTTTATTATAATAAAACTAACATTAAGAAGGAACTAGGTATAGTAACCTTCAGTAGGGAACTCTTAGTTAATACAGTTCTCTCTAAGTTTTCTATTGGAGATAGAATAGGTCAAGCAAGGATAAAAGAAATTCTTAAAAGTCTATATAATTCTATTGGATATTCTGCTATTCCAAAGGCTACTGATTTGGAAGAATTCTTTGATATAAAAAGAGCAAAAGTTAGTGAAGTTCTTTTAGATGGTACAAAAAAAAGAATAGATGCATTAGAGATAATAGGAATTAAACCAGAGTATCAAGAAATATATAATAACCTGAAAACAATAAACAATATTTTATGAGGTAAGTATTCAATCTTGCCTAGGACATAATAATTCTCATTCGCCAGTAAAGGTGAGTGGGAATTTTGTTTTGAATAAAATAAAGAAGAAAAATAAAAGAATGAGTTTTTCTCTCATCCTTCTTGTGTAGTAAATAGCTTTAAAATTTTATCTAGATTTTCTTGTTCAATTATTTCATTAGTTTCTGTATTTATTCTCCAAGTCCCAGGAAGTTTTATAACTGTATCTGTTCTTGAATTATCTGTATCAAGTAGTATAGATTCTACTTCAAAAGATGATACAATTTCTGCTGGACTAAGTGAAAAAATAGATTGTTGATTTAATTGATTTAGTATTTCTTCTAGATTAGTAAATTTATTGTGATCTATTATTACATACACTTTACATTCTTTTATTCTTAGGTCAACTACAGGACCTATAAATCTAACAAATTCATTAATTATGTTAGTTGTACTTATTCCTATTTTCATAATTTAAAATATTTTATTACATATATAAGGCTTTTAGTTTATATTTCGTTCTTTATTTATAATAAGAAAAATCATACTCTCTAAAGGGGGGGGGTATGAAGTTTAATAATCCCCTATATAAATAGTATGATAATCAAAAGAAAATTATTCTCTAAGAAATTAACAGCTGAAGAGAAAAAACAGAGAGCTGCAGATCAGATTGATAAAACTCGTAAAGGAGTAGCTACTGCACATGGAATTTTAGCTGGTGGTACTGTCGCTGGGGTAGGTTTAATTGGTTCTGACGTTGCTAAGTCAGTTGATGAAGCCAAAATAAATGATCAGTATCTCAAACATTCTGGTAAATTATATGAAAAATATCGGAATGAACTTGATAAGATTAGAAAAACTAGTAACGAGGTATTTAAGCGAGCTAATGAAAAGACGAGAACAGGAGAACCAGTAATAGATTCAGTTAATGAACTTGATAATCTTCTAAAAGTTCAGAAAGTTGAAAAACATTATCTAAACATGGCTGGTAAAAAATTAAAAGGCGAAGAAGATATACTAAAAAAAGCAACAAAGAAATTAGAAGATAAAGTTTCAAAGAAAGCTTCAAAGAGAAATAAGAAGATCTTGGCAGGAGCAGCTTTATTAGGAACAGCGGCGGGATTAGCTTCAAACCATTCAATGAAGAAACGTGCAGAAAAACTTAGAGAGAATAAGTTTTCTAAGGCTGATGATGATTTAGATGAAGAAACATATCTTGGAATGTCAGAAGAGTTTGATGATTCTAAATTCTCTCGAAAGTCAGATAAATGGCTTAAAGAAAGAGCTAGATATGATGAAGGTTTGACTGATAAGGAAAAAGAAAATATTAAGAAAAATAATAAAAGACTTATAGCTGCTACTAGTGTCTCCGGAGCTTCAATTGGATTAGCTAAGAAATTATCTTTAAAAAGAGGTTTAATAGGAGCTGGAATCGGTGCTGCTACAGGTGCCGGAATTGCTGCAGCTGCACATCTTCATCATAAATCAGAAGCAAGAAAGGCTTGTAAAGAATTAGAGCGTAGAGAAAAAGAAGATTAATTAATAAAAAATGAGAGTTTAACGATTATGAATATTTTAACATCACAATTACCATCAGGAGGATATGGATATAAATTCCCAAGTGTTAAGGTTAGTCCTATGACATTCTTAGAGATAACGAGATATCTTGAGAATCTTCCTTCTGATGATCCACTAGAAAAATACTTATATGATATCAACTTACTTATCCAGGAAGATGAAACTATTCTAGATTGTTATTTAATGGATGTAGATTTCTTGATATTTTATAAAAAGCTTTGTACGGTTTCTGGAGAATTATCTTATGAAATTGAGGTAACATGTCCAGAATGTGGAAAGAAAATGAAAAAAACTATATCCTTCGAGAAAGATATACACTTTAAACAGATCGATCAAAAGATTATGAATGGTGCTTTTATTGAACTCGGTGGACATAGATACGAGACTGTAGTTCCGACAGTTAGGGAATTTATGAAGGTATTTCAAACTTACCTTAGATATCGAACTGTAACTGATCTTAAGATGATAAAAACTATAGCACTGATTAAAGATTTTGATTATCAGGGAACACAGATTGAAAAAGATGTCCTTGGGGCTACTCACTCTGATGTTACACTTCTCTTAGCTTTACGTGACTTATATTATGATCGTCTTGAACCAGTTCAATTGTTTTGTTCAGAATGTAATAAAGGTAAAAAACCGAAGGAAAGGAGGAGTGTGGCAGTAAGTGTAGAATCTCTTACTGTCGACTTCTTTCGAGACATCTGTAACAATTCCCCAATTGATGGATCTAAAATTTTATTTAAATAAATTTCTTAAGGCAGATGGAATAGAGAATTATACATTGAGTTCTCTTAAAGCTCTTAGGGAATGTTATGAGAATTTTCTTGATACTACTGAAGGAACTGATCCAGACTTCCCATTACTTAATTTTGGTGGTAAGAAGGGACAGAGGCTTAAGGGTATATCAGCAGCACAGCGCCAAGCCTACTATGAATCTGAAGCTGAGAGAAAAGAAATGATGGGTGAGGGAGGAATAATAAATGTAAACATTTTAGACTTATGATTATAAAACGTAAATTATTTAGTCAGAAAAAAGAATCTGATGACAAACTTAAGAGGGCCGCATCAATAGCCGGAGGAGCGGTAGTTACTAAAGAAGGATTGAATATACTAGATAATGTACATCAATCTGGAGAAGTATCTGGTAGGGTTAGATTATATCATGGAACTACTAAGAAAAATAAGAAGAAAATACTAGAAGAAGGTTTGAAAGGTGAAAAAGCTCTTACTAGTGATGCTATTACTAATCAAAGAATAGGTGATGTTGGTAAAAAGTTTGGGAAGAAGATAGTATATACTGGAAAAAAGAGAGCGCCAGCGATTGACATGATAGTATCTCACGCAATGAATGCTGAAACACCTTCTATGGTTAGGATGTCAATTCCCTACAAAGAGTATCAGAACATGAGGTCTAGGAGAGTATATGAGAATCCTGAATTTACTATCGCTCACAATGCAAAAACTAAAAAAGAGTTTGCTGAGGATATGAAGAATAATATATTTCATCCAATGACTAAGAGAGAAGCTAATAAATATTATGATAAGTTTTCTGGTGCTAAAGGAACTTCTGGAACAAGAATTTTTGAAGGTGATATTGAATCTAAATATATAAAAGGAGGAAAAGGTTATCAAAAAAATTCTATCAAAGAGGTTGGAAAATATATTAAAAAGAATCCTAAACGTTTTGCTAAGGGTCTCGGAAAAGCTTCTCTTGGTGCTGGATTAATTGCAGGAGGAGCGGCATTAGCTATCAAAGGTGGAAAAAAGAAAGATAATACTGAATAAATTAATCTATAATAAAAACTTCTATCTTCCTGTAAACGGGGGGGGTATGAAGTTTAATAATTCCCCTATATAATATTTTATGATTATTAAGAGAAAATTATTTTCTAAAAAAGAAGATAATAAGAAATTAAAAGAAGGAGTAGGATTATCTTCTATTATAGGAGGTGGATATTTAATTTCTAAATCAAATAATAAAGGAGATTTAACAGGAAGGCATAAATTCTATCATTCAACTGAAAAGAAGAATGTTAAATCTATTTTAGAAAGTGGTCTTAAAGGTTCTAAAGCATTAGAGGATGGAAACTTTACAAATTCATTTCTTCATGGTGCCGGAAAAGATGATGGAAGGGAGTTAGTATATTTAGCAAAAAATAAAAAATCAGCTAGGAATGTTTCGGATGCTAGGATTGAAGCTGGTAGAGGAAAATCAAAGACTCTAAAAGTAGAAATACCACATGAAGATTATAAAAAAATGAAAATAGCTAATGGAAATCCAGAATTAGAAGGAGCCAAAACATATAAAGAGTTTCTAAATAATAGAAGTTATAGAGAGGATAATAAATATAATAGATCTCTTTGGAAAGATTTAGGAGGAGATAAGAATTCTAACACTAGAATGATTGAAGGAAATATAGATTCTAAACATATCGTTGATGGGAAAGGATATAAAAAATTAAGTACTAAAGAGTTAAAAGATTATATCAAGAAAAATCCCAAAAAATTTTTAAGAGGGGCTGGAAAATTATCTTTAGGTGTCTCTGGAGTTTATATAGGAGGAAAATTACTTCGGAATAATGCAGAAAATTCTAAATCTAACAGTATCGATAATTCAGAAAAAATTTTAGTAAGTGCTGGAGCAATTGGATCTGGAATTAAAACTGCTAGGACTGAATTAAAGAAAGTTAAACAAAATGATGTTATTGGTAGATCTAAAATTGACCAATTTTCTTCTGGATCTTTCAGAAAAAAAGCAAAAATCGTAGAAGATCTTGTTAAAAAAGAAGGAGTAAGTAACTTTGATGATATTTATAAGAGAGCAGGAGAAGCTGTAGAAAATGATATTAATATTGAAAGAAAAGCACAAGAGAAAGGAATGAATATATTAAAAAAAGCAAAGAAATTAGGAAAACAGAAATCTATAGCAAAAGGAGCTTTAGTAACTTCTTCCTTATTAGGTGCTTATGCTGGATATAGAAAATATAGAAAAGATAGAGAGGAATAATTATGAGAGTATTAAGACAAAAAGTATTTTCTTTACTAACTGAACGAATTAGAGAAGAATACTTAATAAAACCTGGAGATTTCGATAAATTTCCAAAAATCGTTCAAAATTATTACTTACAGGGAATTAATAAGGATTTTTATGATTTAATTAATCTCCAAGGATGTCATGGATTTAATCCATTTCCAACTCCAATATTAGATAAAAAACCTAATAAAGATGGATATATTCCTTTATTTGCAGAAAATCAAGATTATGCTGACTTAGATAATCCTACAGTTTACTATAAAGATGGAGTATTATTCAAGAAGACTGGGATATTTTTCAAAAAGATAGTTCCTATGAGTGACTTGGAATTTAAGAGTTTTCTTCTCAATAGTATGATTAATGAAGATGATTTAGGTCAGGAGTGGAAACAACATCCTAATGGAAATAGGATAATAGCTCTTGAAGAAAAGATGGAGAGGAAAATTAATAGATTATAGAAAATTAATCCTCCTTAAAAACATACAATCCTGGGAAAGTTTGGGATATAACTGCCCAGGAACTAATTAAATTAAAAATAAAGAGCTATGATTATACTATTGAAAAATAAATCATTAACAGGGAGAGAAAAATCTATAGTAGAACAGAAAGAATTTAGCTTGCCAAGTAGTATAATGAAATCTATAAGAAATTTTATTGCTCCTATTAATAAAAGAGATGGATCTAATAAAATAAAGAATCCATTAGTATTGTACGCTAGAGATCAGAAAGCTAGAAGAATTAGAGCAAATAGAAAACTAGGAATTGATTTAAAAACAAATGTTCCCAAGAATCCTAAGTTAAATCAGAGTCTAACAAAAGAGATAACAAAGGATGGAGAAAATTGGGTATTGGATAATAATGGCTGGTATAAATTTCAAAATAACGTTGCGAGAGAATCAGCCGCTCCAGTAAATAGAGTTACATTAGGGATAAATAATCTTAAATATACAAAAATTTCTCCAAAAGACTGTATAGATCTTTCAGAATCAAAAGCACTACTAGCTGCTAAAACAAAGAAAAATATAATAAACCTTGAAGGAAGTTTGTTAGATTCTACAACTCCTATGTCTCATGAATATGGACATATATTAAATTCTAAAAATCCAAGAACTAGAAAGGTAGGGATGAGAATTAGAAGATTACAGAATCAAGAAAACAAAACGACCTCTAATAGATTCTTTGGAAAAGCAAAATCTACATGGAATATTGCTAGATTAAATAACTCTATTGTTTCTGAAGAGAAGAATGCTTGGAAGAACGGAATAAATGCATTGAAAAGAAATGGTGCTACTTCAGAAGATCTAAAGTATACTAATAAATATAAAAATGCAGCTTTAGATACATATAAGAGTAGTAGAAATTTAAAAATTGTATCGAAAGTATATGACATGTTTAAATCAAAAAATTCGGTTAATCCAATAGAATCATTAATGAAAGATAGAAAATATAAATGGAATGCAGTAGATCTAGGGTCTAATTTGTAAAAAAAAATAAAAAGTAGAAATCTTTGTTAATCTCTACTTTTTACAAATCATACTTACTTAAATAATCCTTTATTATTTTTAGATCCCCATTATCAAATTCAATTATATTATTAGGTATATCGAATTGCCATTCTCCTGGCGCAGTATAAACGTAATTACACTCTTTACCATCATCTTCTATAATTTGAATATCTGAGGTATTACCTTTATACTCTACCATTGGTCTAAGTCTAATTATTCTTTTATCACTACTAATAGGATTTTTAGTAAATATGAATAGTTCTACTGATTTAGGTTTATCTTCTTCATCCCTAAATGTTAATTCAGCGTCTTCGGTAAATTCAAATTGACATGAAGACACATCTAATTCACTTTTTTTAATAAATCTTATTCCTATTTTCATATTTCTTTGGTTTTATATTACATATATAAGGCTTTGAAGTTATATGAAGATTAAAGAGAGATAAAAAAATAAGGAGGCTATATTATGTTTGGATTTATCAGGAGATATGTAAAGAGAAAGAAGTTTAGGTCTAAGGTAGAAGTAGAACTACATGATATATTAAGAAACTTTTTTGATTTTAACGGAAATATATATATTTATTTAGATGAGTATAGTACGGAGAGATTATTGGATTGTGTAGAAGGTCTAAAAAGTCTTCATAACAAGTATTTAGGGAAAGATATCCAATTTTTCCATAATTGCGAAGATATTCAATATATCTTATATTCTAATATTGATCAATTAAGTAATATTATAGAAACCGATTTGGAGTCTCGAGAGTATTTATATAATTTTCTGAAAGATTATATATCTAAAAGAGTTTCTCTTAATGAATTAGATCTAAGTAGGGAATATAATAAAGAATTTTTTAATATTTTCTCAACTATCGTAAATATAATAGATGATGGCGGTATAGGTATTAATTATAAAAATTTTATTAATTCTTATCTATATTCATCTAGTATATTATTTAATGAAATGAATGATATATTGAATGAGTATATAAAATTATATCCACTAAGTAATAAGGATATAGTTCGGGAAAAAGTGACTGTACATGAACCAAAAATGATAAAAGTTTCGGGTGATTATATACCAACAAGTGAATTCGTAGATTATTCAGTATTATATGTAAAAACTCCAAAAGATAGATATGAATTATTATCTCCTTATTCTTTAGAGGATGAAAAATATTATATCAATGAGTTTCGCAAAGAAGATGATACTAAGAAAGATTTTAACTTGGATAATATACTTTCTATAGAACACTTTATAAGAAACTATATAAAACAAAAATAAACAATGGCTGCAGAAGATATAGAAAATAAAGTAAGAAAAATGTCTTCCCAGAAACCAGAGGATGGGAAAGACTTACAACAACTCCAAGAAGCGCAAAACCAGATTGTTCAGATAAATGCAGAACGTCAGGGAAACTTACAAACAGCTAGACTCGAAAATAATGCTGATGCGGCTAATAATGAAACAATGAGTCAGGCTGTTGAAATGGCTGCTCTTGGAGGTTTAGGTGGAGGGGCAAGTGTACAACAACAGGTACAATCAATGAATCCACAAACTCAAGCTGTCTTAGGAAAATATGGTCTTGGACAACCTAAAGTACAGCGAACATCTTCAAGGAGTGTACAAGTTACTCCACAGAAGATAACAATAAATAATAACACTACGAACACGACGACTAATAACGTTGCTGTTCCCGCTGCTAATATTGGTGGTCCTGTCCAAGGGAGAACATTAGCAGTAAAACAAAATCCAGATGAAGGACAGGCTCGATTTAAAACTTGGATATCTAATGCCTTTGCTAAACAGAATCAACAAGCAGCGGCCAGGGAAAAAGAATATCAACGTCGTGAGTGGTCCTTAACAAGAAGTACTAATAAATTAATGAAACATTTATCTGACTTAGGGAAGAGTGTTTCGGAGAGATTAGATCCCAGAAAATTAGCATCTTCAGTAGGTGGACAATTTAAAACTATTCTCTTCCTCTTTGGTACTATGTTCTTAGCAAAAAATTGGAAAAGAATAGTTAAATTTGCTGCTAATGTAGAATCATTTCTTTTTGGAGAGGTTAATCCAAATGATCCCAAAGCTCCAAGAGGCAGATCTGGATTTTCTAAAATGTTAATTAGTTTATTTGGCGGAGATCCTGAAGGAAAAGATGGAATTGTTGATTCTTTAAGCAAACTTTTTTGGAATAAAGAAAAAAATGGTATTCTTCAACTTTTAGGGGATAAGATTAGTAATTTCTTTAAAGAACGAGGTGATGCAATAAAAGCAATTAAAGTTCCTGAGTTAGATTTAGGTAATCTTCCAGATACTGTAACAAAACTAATAGAATATCTAGGAAATATTCTTAAGGCTGGTTTTGGAGGTGCTGATGCTATAAAAGATATAGTTAGTTCTAATATTAAACAAGTTGGAAAAGAAAGTTCTATGGCTAGTGAAGCTATGGAAGGAAGAGCTTTTAAATCTGCTAAAGGAGTTAATGTTAAAAATACTTCATGGGGAGATGCTACCACTGTTTCTAAACCTGGATCAAATGGATATTTAAATTCTTGGGATATATCTAGTGATAATAAGATAACGAATACTGCCGGAGAGGTAAGACAAGCAGGAACTATTTCTAGAATGCTTAATGACAAAACTAGTAATACTGTAAATGTTGCTAGTGTAATGTCAGGAATGGAGAGGTTAAAAAATACTGCAGATACTAAAGGAGGAGTATTAATTAGTGAAGATTTTATATCAGGACTTCGAAATTTAATAGATACTAAAGGATTATTTAACAACGAAGATTTAAGCATTAAGAGATTTAAGTTTGTTAAAAGAGAAAAAACCGATGATGACTACTATAGAGAAGGAGCTGATTGGAAGAAACGAGGTGTTGAAGGATTTGCAAAGAGATCTGCTATAAATGCTGGGAGAAATGTTGTTGGTGCAGATGGATACTTAACTGATATAGGTGATGCAATTGCTACTGGAGATATTATTCAAGATCCTGCATGGAAAGCTGTATCTGAAGGAGTTAAAGGATTATGGAATAAGGCTTGGGCTGATAAGTATACTTTAGATATGGTTCCCTTAGATGATCCTAGACGAGGGGAAGTATTAGAAGTAGAAGAGTATGATGGTCCTGAATATAATGTAAATTCTCATACTGGAGCTAGAAAGACGAAGAAAGTTAATAAATCTGTTTTTGAATTTTATGAAGCTACTCCTAGTTTCTTTGAGAAAGTAAGAGCTAGATTAGGAGAGAAATTAAATAATGAGAATTTTAGTTTCAATACATCTGATGAAGCATCTTTGAAACAGATGGAAGGTCTTATGACTCAGTTAAAAAAGAAACAATTAGAGGATAACAGAAAATATTTTGAAGCAAATCATATTTCTTTTGATCCAGTTATTAAAAATATTCATAGTGATATAGATATTAATAAGCAGTTTGAAGGTTATCATAACGCTATTAGTGAATCAGAAAGAAGAGATAAAGAATTTGAAAAAAAATATGAAAGTTCTCCTATGAAAAAAAGTGGCGAATATATAGGTGATGCAGTAGATGGTGTGAAAGGGTATATTACAGGAAATAGACCACCTGAAAAGATAACTGATGAGGTGAGAAAGGCTAGAATACTAAAAGCCATGGATTTTGCTATGAAGGAACTTGGGATGACTAAAGAACAAGCTGCCGGGTTAGTTGGTAATTTTTTAAGAGAGTCTCAATTAGTTACTACTGCTAAGAATCCAGACTCTCCAGCAACTGGAATAGCTCAGTGGTTAGGAGTTAGAAGAAGAGCTTTTGAACATGGTAAACTTAGTGAGAAAGAAAAAAAAGCTGGATGGAAACATTATGATGGACCAGGTTCAGGTAAATCTTTGGGAGATGCATCCTTTGAAGAACAACTTCAATTTGTTAAGTGGGAAATGGAAAATATTCCGGCTTATAGAGAAGGTTTGAAGAAAATAAAAGCTTCAAAAGATCATCTTGAAGCAGCTCGAAATGTTTTTGGATATTATGAATTTTCAGCAGGTCCAGAAAAATCAGCTCAACATATGGAAGATAAAGGGCAAGATGGTTGGGGATCCTTGAAAAAAGGAGAAAATTTTGCAGGAGATGCTTTATTAACTTACAACTCTTTTAAAGGTGATACTCTAGAAAATACCAATACTAATTCCACAAATTCTGAAGAGTCTATTTATATGGCTGATGCTTCATCTACAACTCCAGATAATTATGTAGAACAGAGAACAGATAAAGGATCTAGTATATCTACTTATGATTGGAGTACTGCAGGTGTTAATTCTTTTGGAAGTGATTCTGGATTGATAATGGCTCAGAGTAGTATTTTAGCTCCAGAAAAAGTTACACCAACTACACCAACTTCAGAAAAATCTATTCCAGGTAATACTTCAGAATCTGCTGGACGAGAATTAATAGCTGATGCAGAAAAAGATAAGACGGAAGATCTTTATACAAAAGTTTCTGATATTAATGAAAATATAAAACTTCTTTCAAAAACATCTATAGCACAAGCAGAAGCAATTAATAATGTTTCTACAGCCATAGCATCTCTTAAGTTTGGAGGAAATATAAATATGGGTGGTGGAGATGGAAGAACTAAAGTACAGAGTATTACTACTCCCCCTTATAGAGGATAAATTATTTAAACAATCATAATTATGGCTGGTATTACTGATGAAGAACTAGATAGGGAACTAGCAAGATGTGGATTTAACCCTAAGGATGATAATAGTGGGGCAGTTGTTTCTAGACATCATGCATTTTATTATGATAGACAAATAGATAAAGTTCTTACTCATATAACTCTTCATGCTAATTCTTATTTAGATGGAAAAGGGGAATGGCAAAAAATGGGTTCATCCTATTCTTTAGATGAAGAAGGTTATAATACAGTACCTCTTTATAAAGGAATTCTAAATGAAGATTTTATTGTTCAAGCTGGTAATTCCTGGACTGATTTTGGAGATGATCCTATAGGTGGTATGTGGAATAATCTAAAACCTTATGCTCCATATGCGAAAGAACTTACGAAAACAGCTGAATCAATGTTGAGAGATACAACTGGAGACAGTACTGTTGAAAAACTAGCAAAAAAAGTATTATCTGGTATAGCTACTGCAACTGGTACAGCATCTAAACTTCTTAATAGATCTCTTGTAACTCAGGGGTGTAGATTTTCTTACTATTCTGGAACTAGTACTAGTTTTGGAAATTTAGCTATGAAATTTACAGTACTTCCTGATTATTCTGGTGGAGTATTTAAAACGGTTTCAGAACAGCTTCAAGAGTTATATCCATATATAATGGGTAAATATACTCAAGGAGTTGTTGATGAAAATGGAACAGTACTAGGATCAAAAATTGAATCTAATAAAGAAGGCGTTAATACTGGAATTACTGGAGAAGATGGAAAATTGCTTAATACATTTTTTAGTTGGCAAATGCCTCCTGCTGGATATGAGCCGGATCTTTTAAATATGGATACTATCTTAACTGGTACACTCAAGCTAAAATTTGGGGCTTTTTATGCACTAAATTCTCTTGTATGTACTAATGCTCAATTTAGTTTTTCAAAGCAAGTAGTAAAATATTGGGATGCATCAAAGAAAATGAATACTTTAAGTCCATTATACTGTGATGTTATTCTTAATTTCCAACCATCTACTAAATACTCTGATATATCACTTCAGAAATTTATTAGTGGACAGTCTACAAAAGATTTTATTACTGCTGCGAAAAATAATATGAGAGATGGTCTGAAAAGAGAAAAAGATAAAATAGATAACTTATTAAAATAATAATATGCCATTAAATACAGCAGAAAAACCGGGAAAAATAAAAACTCCTAATCCTCCATCATTAGGAAGTATGGTTAAATCATCTCCTTCTGCCCCAAGAATTGAAGTTCCACAACAAAAACATTATGGAGAAGGAATGAGTAGTGGAACCAAAGTTAGTGGATTTTACTATGATACTAATCGTGGTAATGATTTAATGTCAGTTTCTCTTCATTATAACTCTGTTCTTTATGATGATGGATCTTGGGGTGAATATCACGGTGCAAAAGACGATGATGGGTATTCTTATGAACCATTATGTAGAGCTATTATGTCTGAAGATTATCAAGCTGCTATTTCTAATTCTTGGTCTGAATTTGGAGATGAAAAGATTAATGATGTATTTAATCAATTTAAACCTTATGCACCATATCTATCATTTTTCTCTAAAGAACTTGAAAAAATGAATAGTGCAGAAGAGGAAATGAAGACTGGATCAGAAGAGGATAGGATGGCTATATTTAGTACTATTGGACAAATATTTGATAAAACAACTGATGTTCTAGAAAAATTAGCAAAAGCAGGAACTGATTATTTAAATAGAGCTTTAGTAACTAAGACTGGAAGATTTTCTTACTATTCTGGTACTGGAGTTGGATTTGGTAATCTAACGATAAAATTTACTATATTTTCTGATTATGTAGATGGGAAATTCAAATCTGTATATGATCAGATTATGGAATTATATCCATATTGTTTTGGAAAATTAGTTAAGTTTTTAAATGATAGTGGAGAGCCAGCAAGTAAAGATGATACTGAAGTAGCGTTGATAAAAGAATTAGTTGATAGATATTTTGGTTGGCAGATCCCTCCTGGTGGATTTAAAGCTGAGTTGGATAATATAGATAAAATACAATTTGGAACTCTTAAACTTAAATTCGGCTCACTTTATGCTATTGATAATCTTGTTTGTGAGAGTGCTACTTTTCAAATGTCCAAACAAATGATGAAGAGGTGGGATACTGGATCTAAAGAAAATGATCTATGTCCTTTATCTTGTGATATTACAATGACTTTCAAACCAGCATCTAAATTTACTGATGTTAGACTTAAGAGATTAATAGGAGGAGATGCTACACAAAAAGAAAGACAAGCGATGGAGTTAATATTACAAGATAATATAAATAAAAAAATAGAAGAAAATAAAAAATTATTAGGAGGATAAAATGTATACTAAAAAAGATGAGATAATTAGCAATAAGGAAAATCTTTCAAACTATATAGATGGAATAGATGTATATAACTCTAGTATATTAGTATACTTAAATAATCCAATTATAGAAAGAGAATCTTATGAAATAACAGCATATGAATATAGACCAGATCTTATTGCAGAGGATTATTATGGTTCTACTTCATATGCTGGCCTCCTAATGTTACAGGCTGCTAGAGGGCTTGAAACTTATAAAAGAGGCGCAATTTTAAAATTAATTCCAAAAAGAGTATTAGATAACATATTAGGAAGTTTATGAAATATATTAATTCTTATAAGGTTTCTATTAATTTCACTCCATGGTTTGACTCCGGATATAAATTTGATAATATCCATATGTACGAAGAACTTGGTGGAAAGATAGCTAGTGGGGAAATTAGTATGTCACATGATGGTTCTGGGGAAGCTCTTAAATTAATTACAGATCAATATACTGGACAGATAACTTTGGAGAAGGAAGGTGGAAATATTTATACTATTGATGTTTTCATAATTAATAAAAAATATTTTAAAAACTTTTTAACTCTAAACTTTATCTGTATAAAAGATAAGAAATTTTATACAGAACTTATACAAGCTGAGTGGGATGATATTACTTCAGCTATTGAATCTTTATATCCAGGGAAAAAGGATATAAGATGTAAATGTGATATTAATAATAAACTTACAATTTTCCAAAACTCGGAAACAAATCAATCATTATGCTCTAAGTTATCATATGGATTTAAGAAAAAATCTATATTTGCTTATGGATGGGAAGGGTATTTAATGAAAGAGATTATAGGTATTGATCATGGAGGAAATCAAGAACCATATTATAGCATAGAGGGTTCTTCTGAATTCTTACAATTAGATTCTTATAATCTAAACTATAATCCTTTAATTTATTATACTCCAACTAATCCATGGGAACCAGTTAAAGGAGATGAGAATAATGGAGAGCAAGCAAATAACAGTACAGATGATTATACAGATCTTCAACCTAAAAATTCTAGAACTCTTCAGTTTTATGAAGATTATACAATAGTTGGAAAAGATTTTGAACAACTTATGCATAATTACTGGAGAAACTTAGGATATATGAATTCTGATTTCTTTACTGCATTTAGAATAAAAGATTTTGATATGCCTAAATATAAACTTGGTGATATCTTGAAGTATAAACGTGGTGAGCAAAAAACAGAATTACCATTTAAGTTATTCCTAGTTCGATCTAATGAATTATTTATGGCTATTGAAGATTCTAGTTCTGTAGGCCCTGATGGAGAGAGTTTTTCTTGGACTTCATTGTTATCAGGTGTAGAGGAAAAAGAAGAAATATTACCAATTGTAGATCCAACAAATTAAATAGAAAAATATGAAAGAAGCAGATTTATACTATACTGGAACAATTGTAGAAGTTTTAGATAAAGTATTGTATGAAATAAAGGTGGATATCCCAGGAATAAAATCGGGAGTTAAGGCATTTCCATTTAGAGGAGAAGTAGATGAGCCAAGAGTAGGTGATTTCGTATTTCTTAAGTGTCTTGATCCAGTATTTCAGAGTTATTACTTATATCAAAAAATAAAAGAAAATGATTATATAGGTTTTAGAAGTAATGGAAAAATGGTAGATATTACACCTGATTATATAAGGGTTGCTATTTTTGATCCAGGAACTGAGTATAATGATCCAAATAATAATCCTAGACCTGAACCAACCGATTGGGTGACTATAGATAAAGATGGAAACATGGATATTAATATGAGATCTAATGTAACTATCAATATAGGAAAAAATTGTGATGTTACTATAAATGGAAAAACAAATGTAGAATTAGTTGGATCTGCAGTAGTTAAAGGATCTGATATTACACTTAAAGGTCCTGGAACATTAACAGTAAAGGGTAAAGTAGTAGCGGGAGGACATACAGCTCTCGGACCTTTTGTATTATCTCCTACTTTCTTAACTCCAGGATCTCCTATACCTACATCAGATACTATATTATTAGAGAGTTGATATATTATGAAAAATTTATTAAGTGCATTGTCTGCTAAAGCAGCTCAATCAATATCATTAAAGAAATATCAAGATTCTCTTCCTGAGTTTAAGGATGAATCTAATGAAATAAAAGATCCTGAAGCAAAAAAGAAATATAAAGAAACTCTAGATAATGCTAAGGAGGATATGAAGAAGAGAGGGGAGGAAATGTTGGATAAAGCTAATGAAAAACTTGGTCAGATGTATAATCAGATGATAGAAGATTTCAATGAGCTTGGACAAGATTTAGGTCATCTTTCAGTAGGAACAGCTCAATTTGCTGCGAGAATTGCAATGGTTCCTCCAGCATTGATTTCCGTAACTCCTATGGGTCCTGGCGTTTCTGCTCAATTAGCTCCTCCATTACTTCAACAACTTAAAGCTGAAGGAGATAATCTTAGTGCAGTTTATGATAGAGTTGATGCTAAGGTAAGTAAACTAGGATTAAAATCTCTTATGGGAACTATACCGGTTGTTGGATCTGTAATGAGTATTGTAGAAACTACACAGGCAGTTGCTAAACCATTAATTGCACTAGTTGGAGCTAATGTTGGTGATATCATTGATGATCTTCCTATTCCTGAAATAGAAATACCAATACCTATTCCTGACTTAAGTGCAGCAAATTGTTCTGCTTTTTCTCCAAAAGATTTAGATCTTACGAATATATCAGCATCTAACTGTAGTAAATTTGTAGCTCTCAATGATGATCCTACAGTTAAATGTAATAATTGTAAAAATTATAAATCAAGATTATGAATTACCTACTTTCAACAGGTCAAATAACAAATCAAGTGGAGTATTATATTATAGATCTTTTCAAACTCTACTTAAATATCTGGCCAAAGGATATTCCAGGAGCATCTAAAATTGGATTTAACTTTATTTTTACTAATACCAAGAAAAAAGATTTAGCATCTGAAATTACTGGTAGGGTAGAACAGTTAATAACAAAAATAAAAGAGAAATTTACAAAAACACTTGATATAAAAATTGTTTCACTCGACTTAATAGATGAAACAAAAGTAAAACTAGTAATAAGTGTTAATCAGGTAGAGTCTGATGATATACTAGTTGATATAAATGAAACAACAGGATAATTATTATGAAATCATTACAAGATTATATAGATATTTATAGAGGAATAGCTAATAAACTTAATATTACCGGAGATTCTGTAGAGATTTTATCTCAGATGTTAGCTAATGCATCTTTTATTAGTGAAGTAGAAAACATAGCCTATGCACAAGAAGCATCTCTTGAGAAATCTACACTTATCAATTCAAAGATTCAACATTGTGTAGATGATATGTATTCGGTGTTTCGTGGTAGTTGTCCTCGCGTAATTCTTAATATAAAACCCACTAAGTATTTAAGTTTTAATATCTATGATGAAATTATAAGTTCTAATAGTTTTAAGGCTTATTACTTAGGGTATTATGATAAAAATTATACACGGCCGGGAGGTTATGGAAATGATAAAGATATAGCTGGAGACGAAGGTTTTGTATATTCTCCAATTACAATGTCTCCGGCCGTGAATGATACTGATACTTATACTATTATATGTCTAATTGCAAAAGAAACTGTTTCTAGAAAGTGGGTCTTAAATCAAAACAATACTTATTATGTTAATTGTCTAGAAAATGATCTCTCTGATGATTTTTGGGTTAAAGTTAATGATAATTTCTTCTCAACAACTAGATTATTTTCAGGACATATATTAGATGGTAGTATCTTTGATCTTACTCTTCCTGGATTTGGTTCTAGACTTTATGTAGCAGATATTTTTAGAACAGTAATGGAAAGAGAAGAAACACAGACTCCAGCAAATACAATAATAGAAGCTCTTTATTATAAATTTTCAACACTCTCGGGGTATAATACTTCAGAATTAAAAAAGCTTAATATTCGTGGAGCTGAGATGGTAGAATTTGATCCTTTTTGGTTGAGTGGACGAAATTATGAAATCTTAGGAACTGGTCTTGCTAGTATGTCTGAAGTTGATAGAGATAACTTAATTACTATTCATTACAAAGCTAATCGTGATAGATATGTAAATTCAATCCTACGTAGTAATTCTGATATCGGTACTGTACTTGAAGAAACTTATCCAAATAAAATTATTTCAGGTGGAACAACTTATAGATTTAGTAGTTCAGCACAAAGTAATTCTATCACTATCTACTATGTTCCATACTCTAATTCTACAATTCTAACAGAAGATGAAAAAACTAATTTCATTGAGACTAAAGGAGCTTACTATATAACTGATAAAATTACTATAGAAAGAGGATCTCAATATACAGCTATCTTTAACTTAGATGTAGAGATATATCAAAATAGTAGTATAGATTCAGAAGTTGGTGATATCTTGGATAATTATAGTAATAAGTTCAATATTAAATTTCCAGAGTTAACAGAAGAAATAAAATCTCTTATAAGTAAAATATTTAACGTAAAGAGAATAATTGACATGGAAATAACTTATACTAATGAAGATGGTTCTGTAGTTTCTCCTGAGATTGTATATGGAGAAGGGAATGTTGTATATTTCTCAATTAACTACATTATTAATTCAGTTATAGAATCATGAAAATATATATACCTAAACACTTAAGAAATATAGAAATCATAGATCAGCTTTATAGAATGATTGAAGATTACGAGGAACAATATTCTTCAGTAGTTTCAACTCAACAAGGTTCATTTGATGATTATTATATTTATTCTGGAAGTGATCCGGTGAAAAATTTCTTGAGATTATGTATTCCAAAATCAAGTCTCCCAGATAATCAAGATTACGAAGAGGTTATAAACTATCTTAGTAAATTATTTTATAGTGTAAAAGGAACTATTCAAGTATTTAATTATATGATACAGTATCTTCCTTTAGATTTTGATGGAGAGATTATATATGACTCAGGAGAAATAACAGTAAACTTTGAGAACTTAAGTGTAGAAAATGAAAGCTTATTTTACGAACTTCTTAAGAAATTTTTAGATGCACTTATATATTATACCAGACTTAATACTAATATAGGTTCTGGAAGTATAGATCTAACTATTCAAAGTAAGTTCCAGAATTATATTGGAGCAAACTTAAGAAGCTATAACAAAATGACAGTAATGCCCTATGAAATTGATTATCAATAATAACAATTTTACGGATATCGGAACAGTAGTGTTTTACAGTCAAGATGACCTAGATAACCGTGAATACAGTAAAGTTCAGTACAGATCTAACAGTTCTTTACTTTACAATAGAGACTTTAGTGAGTATGACTTTTCGTATGATATCACTAAAGATAAGTTTAATGATAAATTTTTAGTAAATTATCTAGGAGAAAAAACCCTGAAAGAAATCGGAGAAACATCAAATTCCCTAGAAAAAATAGAATCAATAATATTCCCAACATCCTCTAGAGAAAATTTAACAGAAGAAAATGATAGATATTTCGGAACTACTATAATATCCAATCAGGTATTCGCTCTTTTTAAGGCCGCCGCTGGAATTAAACGTCTGGAGTTATATGAGGGAATAATCGATAAAAATAATAACAACTCTAGAGGTAGTGACTTTATAGATACTGATTCAATGGCCGCCGCTGGAATTAAACCTACTTCTACTCCTAACTTTATATTAATTTTAGGACAACCAGACGAGACTATAAGCGGCGAGGATTTAGTAAGCGAAAAGGAACTCCTTGATGAAGTTACTGGAGAGAAGATGATTTGGATGCTAATTTCTAATAACTCTGAGGTGGAGAGTGTAAATCTATCTTATAAATCATGGGTAGATAGTACAAATCCTAACAGAAATATGAATAAGTATCTTCTTAGAAATGATGAATACTGGTCTACAATAGATTCAGTTGGGATAATAGAGACTGTTGAAGATGTTCCAGAGGTTCTAATTGATGCAAATTCTAGTACTCTCTTAGGAAATGAGAAGATAGAAGACAATAGATTATTAATTCTAGGAAATAAACGAGGATTAATTGAGATGTATAAAGGAGCTGGAGATTATCCTAAGTACTTTCCTTTTACTACATATAAAATTGGAGATAAAGTAATTCTAGGTGGAAAAGTTTGGGAATCAGTATCAGATAATAACTTTAATAATAATCCGGCGCTTTCATCTAAGTGGATTCTTTCAGAGTTTCTAAATATAAATAAACCAATTAGAATAGTTGTATCAGTAACCCCAGAAATCGGAGGAACTTGCAACCCTATTGGAATAATATCTATCCCTTCTGTCAAAACTCCTATTGATTTTAAAATATATCCTAATCCTGGATATGTTTTGAATGAAGATATACCATGTCTACTTGATGTGAAAGATTTAATTCCATTTCCACCAAGTAATAACTTTAATTATAATATTCCAAATAACCTAATAACAGTAACTAATTGGGAAGAGGTTCTAAAAACGAATCATCTAATCTTCAACCTAAAATATACAGGATCTTATATAATCTTGAAAGCTATGATATCTGGAGAAAGTGATGTATATGATTATGGTGAATGGAAAAGAAAATTTGGAGAAAATAACTTTATAGTATCTGAATTAATTATAGGTGATGAAACTAAATACGATCCTTATATACAAGAAGATGGTAAAGTAGATGTCCTAATTAATCAGAGAGCAGAAATTAGAATACCAGAACTTTCAGGGTATATTATTTCAAGAGTCTTAGCAAAATATGAAAATGGAGATCCAGATGCACCAGAAATATATTATCCGGAACAAATCAATACCGTTAATAGTATTGTGATTCCTGAAGTTAATTTCTCGGCTGCTACTCTTACATTAGAACTTAGTAGTAAACGAGTAACTATTAGTATTATAGAGTTCTTTGGGTTTGAAGTATCTAATAATTCATTAAAGATAAATTCTGGAGGTAATGCTGTATTTAAGTTTATTTCTGAAGATTATCCAAATAGTAACTTGGAAAAAGTTATTATAGAAGACTCTCAAAAAAATTCATTAACTATTAATAAATTTACAGCAAATGGAAGTATTCAAAGTTTTGGTCCATCTCAGGTATCACTCAAGTCTGCAAATATAAATACTCCAGAAGAAGGAGAATATACCTTGAAGTTAATGAATATATATTATAATACAACCATAAAACTTATAAAGAGATAATATGATACTAAATAATACACACGTTCAAGGACTGTTTTTGTATTCAGAAGAAACTGAATATGAGAAAGGGGATTTTGTTGTTTATGGAAATACTATCTATATCTGTACAGCTAAAAATCCAACTAATAAAACAAATAATACTGTTTCTGGTGTTATTCCTGAAGAGAGTTCTGATAATTATTCACCATACTTAGGAGATAAATTAAATAACATAGAAGAGTATTTTAATTATATAAATCATTCAGAAGAAGAACAAGGCAAAGAAGATAAATTAATTACTGCACACCTTCTATCTCAAATTTTATCCACATACATGATAGGATTTGATGAAAAAGGTATAATTTCTGAATATGTTTATCTTAATTCTGGAGATGATTCATTATCTATTTCTTCCGAGTTATCTGATTTTCTGAACGGAACTGGAATTGACTCTAAAAATATCTTATCAATGATCTTAATCTCTCCAGAAATTAATAATGCTGTATTTAAGATATCAAGAAATCTTCCAGAAATAAGTGAGGTTATATTTAATGATGCTTCTGATATTTATCCAGAAGACGCTAATTATGTAATTCTACGACAATACACTTATACTAATGAACCTAACTCAGATTCTATTTATAGACTTCAAGAATTAATAGATCCTATGGGTTCAGTTGTTAGATATAGATACGGAAAAGGTTATAATAATGGAGATCAGAATACTTTTGATAGCGTTACTTCTTGGTTACCTAGTAGTATTGATAAAGATTGGATGGAAAATATAAAAAAACTTGAAAAACTTTACCTAGATAAAATCGAAGAATTAAATAACTTAGAAAAATCATTAGTAAATAATTTCCGTTTTAAAGAATATCCAATTCCAGAAACAGCTAATGTAATAGAATTTCAATGTACTGATAATACAAAAGATAACTACCTTCCTGTATCTGGATTTGATAAGGAGTCATTTATTCTTACAGTAATTACACAGGAAAATAATACAAATACAACAATTTCTGTAGATCTTCTTGACGCCTATATGAGTCATGATGCAATTTCTAGTTATTACTTAACAGATAGTAGCGCTCTTGTTATAGTTCCTGGAAAAACAGAAGGAAATAAAGGAGAAATTGTCAGACTTTATGTGACTAGTGGAAACATAGTGAATATATTTTATAGAGATAAGTACAAGAAATGAAAAAGATAGAATTAATAACCACTACTTCCGATAATATTTCTATATCACAAGTAACAGGACAAGAAAATGAGAAGGAATTTTACTTAACCGGAAATAATCGAGCATTAGTATGTAATGATTCAAATTATAGAATGACCAGAATATCTGAGTTAAGTAATAAATTAAAACTCAGAGATTGGAATGTAACTAATCGGAGGTTTGTTATCCCAGGTAAAGATGGCTCAGAAGGGAATCTACGAGTATGTATTGATGATTATTCTAAAGGTTCTGGAATAATAAATGAGGTTGATGAAGATACAAGAAGTATTGAAATTGATAAATATGAATTAACTGAAGAAGAAAAAACTCAATTTAATTCATATCTAGATTACCTCAAGAATAATAAAAATAATTACTTAAAAGAAATATATAACTTATATAATAGTATGAATAATAACGAAATTTATTTGTATAGTACTTCAAAAAATGTGGTTGATATTCTAAACAATTCTATTACTATCGATGTTATACCATTCAATTCTGATATTTATACCAATACAGTAGATTTAACAGAACTAATGAATTATTCCGTTAGTCCTGAAGTTTCTACCAAAATTGATCTTGGAATTCAATATTCTAAGTATGAAACTAAGTATGTTGAGGATCCTGAAGATAAAGAAAAATTAATTTTAGTAGGTAACGAAAAGTTATATTCCAAAGAAACAACATTTTCAGGACCTAGATATAATAAACAAGGAGAATTAGTTTCTAAAGACTATATAGAAGAAATTGGATCTGATATTGTAATTGAATGTATTAATAATATTATTAGAGTTGTATCTAAATCAACTGACATAGATGAATGTATTATTAGTAATTGTACAATAACTTATGGAAAATTATAACACAGGATATAGTACTTATGTTATTGGAAATTCTAGTAATATATCCAATAGCTTAGAAGTAATACTATATAATAAAAATGATGATTGGGATCCTAAGTTACCAAAAATATCTCTCTATAATATTAAACAAGTTTACTCTAGCCTGCTTACTTCCTCTGGTGGTAATTATATTAGATTAAGTCGAACTACTTCTAAAGAACCGTTTAAATACAAAAATAATCTTCCTTCTGGATTTACTGTAATAATTTATATGAGTGTAATAGATAATACTCCTATTGGTTATACAGAATTTTTAAATCCTCAAGGAAAGGGTAGTAATATAAATATTTATGTATCTTTAGATTCTAGTATATCTAGTCAAATCCAGATAAATCTTAGTAATTCTTTGGATCAACTAAAGAATAATTCAACAACTGGGAAAAACTTCTTAGATGATATAAATTTATATAACTACCCTGGAGCGAAAACTATAAAGCAGGACCTAGGAACTGATAATTACCCTAGATATACTTCTCATGTATACCATATTCAAGATAATGAACAAATGAATCTTCTCTTGGATTATGGTATTGGAAATAGTACTGGTTTTCATAAAATCAATCTGAATCATGATGTTAATATAGATCCTTACTCACATAATTATAAAAATCATCAAATTGGATTTTATGGAAAAGATATTGTATTATATTCTTGGACAGGTAATAAATATTCTATTAAATCTTTGGTAAAAAAGACAAGATTTGGTAATCCTGAAGTATATACGACTTCATCAGGAGCAGACTATTCTATTTTCGAGGATATGAAAAGTAATCAAGAAATATTCTATTTTTCTGGGAGATTTATAATTACTATTGGAACTAATTATCCTAGTATTCTTGAATTATATGATACAGAGAAAAGTCAATGGATCTCAACAGATTATCAAAATTTCTTTTTAGATACTCTTGATCCTAGAAGTAGAATTATATCTATTCCTGGAAATATTTCTAATAAAAGTATTACTAACTACATTCCTAGCATTAATAGCACTTTTTTAAATTTAACTGATTATACTAAATACACAAATATCAATATTATCAAGAAAGTTGGAGATTGGTATGTTTTTAAAAATAAACAATCCTCACAAAAAGATTTTCATATCTATAGTTGTATTGATAGATTAGTATATACAGTAAATACAGATGAAAGTCCGATACTAATTAATAATAGTCTTTTAATGATTCATACAGTAGATGAAGATCTGGGGTTAGATTATTATACTATCTACTATGAACCAGGAATTAGTTATTATACAGAAAGAGCTAGAGCAATATCAAGAAATTCAGAATTAGAGTACTCAGAGGAACTTGGAATATTAGTTAGTAAGGATGAAGAGTTTGAAAAATATAAGGGATATTATAATGAGGGAAAAATATTAGTAATTCATCGAAATAACCCAACAGGTATATTTGGAACTATTCTTACAGGATTTAGAAGAAGCTATTTTAAAGCATCTCTCAAAACAGAAGTACCAAAAATTATAGCATCTATCTCTGGACTACTATATTACATTGATGAAGATGGATACTTAAATTATATATAAAATTATGAGAGTTATTTTTGAAAAGGAATTCTTAGAGAGTATAAGAAGGATAGATAACACATTAAAGATAACCAAATATGTAATAGGAACAATTTATAATTCATATACAGTTGGAGAAGAATTCATGGAGAAATTATTTTCAGGATCCTATCTGTATAATGATGTTAGAAAAACCTCAGAATATCCTCTAAATTCAATCTGGGATAGCAATAAAAAACTCTTAAAAATTAACATTGATATCCCAGAAGAAGAAAAAGCAGCTTTAGTTGAACCTAGTTCAGAATATTGTTTTATTTATTGCTATGGTATATATCCAGATCGAACAGAAAGAATAGCATTTATAATAACAGAACTAGAGGCTGCTGAAAGAAAAATAATTAAGTTCAATAAATTAGATTTAAATATATCGTCTAATCTTTTTGAATTATCTTTTCCAGAATATACAGAAGCAAACATTGAAACAATAGCTGATAGTGATACTGTATTCTTGGAAGGTATAGGTATTGATTATGGAGTTAATATTTTTACCTCTCCTGAAGAAAAAATAGTAACAAAAAAATCTTACTATAAATATGTAAGAAATAAGAAAACGAGTGGACATAGCAGCTCATTCTTATATAATAATATATCCGGTGAGAAGATATACAATAATTCTGTGATTAGGCAAATTACATCTATTCTATCGTTTTCAGCATTAGAAGATACTAGTAGTCTTAAGAAATCTGGAGGGTATATAAATCTATTAGGAACATTAGAATGTGATATGTATAGATTGATAAATGATTATAATATTTCAAAAATAAAAGAAAAAGTTAAAATAGATATAACATCTCTGCCTGTAATTGAAATTTTGGTAAAAGAAAGTAATGGACTAGAATTTAGAGTAGATCAACTAAATAAAAGATTAATATATTCTGCTAATACTACTGGAAAAGAGTTAAGTTCAGTAATAGTCTTAAAAATTACTAATCTAGATCCAATAACAAAAAAGACAAGTATTATAGAATCAGAAGAGATTAGGTTAACTCAATTTGCAATATAATAAATCATGAAACTATCTTTAAAAGAATTTGTTGAGGCTATAACAGAGATAGATAAAACTATAGGATTTTCAAAGTTCGTGAAATATATTTTTATTTTCTGTTTGGTCTTAGCTATATTTAATTATAAAACTATAATAAAGGATACTATAGAAATATATTCTGAGATTTCTGATAAGATACATTCTGAGAAAATGGAACTTAGAGATCAGTTATTAGCAGAATTAAAACCTCTCCTTACAGAGTTCAGAAGTAATTCTAGAGCTGATAGAATACTATACTTCGAATATCATAATTCTAAAGAAAATCTAGTATCTATTCCCTTCAAATACGTAGAACTTCTCCAACAAGATAATGGTTTTGCTGTACCTTCCATAGATCCAGAACAGTATAAAAGTATAAATACTGGATTGATTACTAGTATCTATGAAGATATTAAGTTTGGAGAAATTGTATACTGTGATGGTCCAAGGGATAGCGTATTTATGGAAAAATACCCTGGGATATACGAATTAGTAAATAGTAGAGATGGTTCTAAAAGACAAATATTTATTAGTATTCCTGGAATAAATCAACCTATTGGATTAATCATCCTGGAGTGGATAAATGAATCTAATATAGAGTTGAATGTAGAAGAAATTAAGAAAACTGCTACTTATAATTATATACCACGAATAAATGCCTTAATTCTATCAAAGTCGCCCGATAGAAACAAGTGGTTATAATTATGAATAAAATAAATAACAATAAAAACAAAAATTTATGAACGAAGAAGTTAAAATTTATGAAGATGCTACTTGGGGTAAGTATGGAAAAGATATTATTCCTAGTAGATTTTATCAGGTCTATAAAATTGAAGGTCCTTGGTTAGGAGATGATGAAAGTACTTGGTATGAATTCGATAGTGAAAATAAGAGTGCTGCAGTTTTAGAACCTGTATATCCTAATTACGAAGTCAATAAATATGGTTTGACTGGTGATAAAGAAGTGGTTAAAGTTACTATTACTCCTAGTGAAGAACTTAAATCACAATATCCAGATGCTTTAGTAAGTATTGATGGTAAATTCTATGATCTAGGTATTCTTAATAATCCTATTGAATTTTATATGGATAAAGATCATAAAGTTTCTATTATTTGGTCTACTGCAGAATTAGTTGAATCTTTCCGAATTATCAAAATTAAATAACAGAAATTCTCTTCTGAAAGCTTCAAAACCTAAATTATGAGAATAGACTTAGAAAAATTATAAAACTAAGTCTATTCTTTTATTATTTTATTCAATTATAAATAAATAATTATGAGTAGTTTAAATTCTTTTCAAATACAAATTTCCAGAAGCAAATACATAGAACGAGATAGAAGTATAGCAAGATTAAGATTAAATCAACATGAATTCTTAGTCGGAGAGCCTGTTATGGTTAGATATTATTCTAATTCCGAACAAACAGAAACAGATACTATATTCGCTCTAGGTATTAAAAATGGAATAGGAGAAGACTGTTATCAGGTTGTTACACTTGGCGGATTAGATTTAGTTCGAGATGTAGTAACTGAGCTCCCAGACATATCTCTTCTTGTACATGGAGAATTATATCTTTACAAGGATGAAGATGGGGTTTGGAATTATGTATACGAAACTGGTGGGGTTAGACAAATAGAACCTATAACTGGTGGTCCTTTCATTTTTAGTAATATAGAAGATAAATACAGATGGTTTTATCGTGATGGAGTATTAAAACGGGAAGACGATTTCTATACTAAGTCAGAAATTAATGAAATGATCTCTGGTTGGGATGTTAATATTCAAGATGCTCTTAAAAGTCTAGAAGAAATTAAGAAGTTAACTTATAAAAACCATTCAGCTACATTTCCATTAAGAGTTAGTTTTTACGACTCTAACAGACAAGATGATGGTACTACTCCTCTTTATCAAACAGGAATTAGAACCGCTGTTAACTTCTTAATCAGAGTAACTATTCCTGATATAGATACAAAAACTGGAGAAACAAATACATACGAAGTTACTAATGATTGTATCTTAGAGCTAAATGGCACACAAATAACTCTCCCTGAAAGTAATAGGTATACAGTTTTAGGTCTTACAGATACAACAGAATATAGATTGTCTGTTAAGTATACAGATCCAGATACAGGAATCATAAGAACTGCAACTTCATACTACACAGTTAAGTTTGGTTATAATTTCTACTATGGACAAATTCCTGAAAGTGGATGGAATATAACAGAAGCTGCTTTAAATTCTCTTGAAAATACTGTAGTTGGAAATGAGAAATCAATTGTTACTTTCCAAGGAGATCTTAATTCACAAAAAATAGCATTTGCATATCCAAAACTATATGGAAATCTTATGAGTATTTACGATACAACTTCTGGGATGAATCATATAACTGATTATTCGATAGAATCTTGTAAAGTAAATGATATTGATTATAATGTTTATATAAAAGATGTTGCATTGAATTATAATAATTTTCAACAAGTTTTCTCATTCTCATTACCAACACTCTTCGAAGGAACATCTACAGAAGATTCTAGTGTAACCGTAACTGACCTAGAAAATTTAAGACAAGAGATTTTAGGCGGAGCTAGTATAAATTACAATACTCTTGGAAAACTTGAACAAATTATTAAAGGATTGTCAATACGTGAAGGCTTTGTTGGTGGTCCTGGAATTAATTTAGTACAGCTTGAAGATGGTAGTACAGAAATTAGAGTCAATGTTGATAATTCTAGTATTGTAACTGATTCTAATATGTCTATAGCTGCTAAGAATATAAGCGGTGGAAAATATTAATAAATAAAATAAATTATGGCAAATAAAATAGGTTCAAATTTTTTATTACCCGCTAAAGTATTCCTAGATAAAAGACAAGGTATAGTTAGTGGAATAGGAGAATTAGGAACATGGGATTATGATAAATACCCTATTCCTGATGGATTTGAAGTATTTGTAGATGGAAAATGGTATACCTATTACAAAGATGTAGAAAAAGATTCAATTACGGGCTTTTTCAGAATTCGAGGTGGTATTAATGTACTTCAAACCACAGGTTCATCTGAGGATGATGTTATGTCTCAAAATGCTGTAACAAATGCATTAAACGGATTAAATGAAAGAATTCAAGATATTATACATAGCCTTGGAACAGTTCTAGAGATACGATTACTTCCAGATTATACAATTTCAGGTAACCCAACAATAAGTGGTGGTCTTTATGAAAATGGAACTAGAATACAACCTTCTTTTGCTTGGGAAGTTTGGTATAATGGGATGAAATTAAAAAGAGAAGACGTTAGCGTAAGCATATATATAAATGGAAGTCTTTTTTCCGGAGGAATGAATAATCCTAGTGAAGATGAATACACTTGGGTATGGATTTATAATCAAAATATTTCAAGAGATACTGTAATTACTTTATCTGTCCTGTATGGTAATGATAGTTCATCAGATTCTATTGGATCTGTTAGTATCTCTAAAGATATTACTTATGAATTTATTAATTCTAGAATTTGGGGTAAATCTAAGACAAATGATATTAGTAAAATAGTAATTAATGGAAAAACTTATGGAAATAGAAGTTTATCTAAAGAACGTTCAATTGTTTTAGATGATGTAGACTGTAGTGTAGATGATGAGGGTAATGACTATACTTCAGGATTATATGTATATTATATGATTCCTACTGAAATATATGGAGAGGTTAATGAAAATGAAAATCCTATAAGACTTCTTACTGGAAATATGGAAAATAATGCTTTCTCTTGTGAATTTGGTAAAGAAGATTATTCTGTAATAGTATTTGATTATCCTCAAACAGGAGTTTTAAATATAGAATTTAAATAATATGGAAAAAAATAAAAAAGGTATAAATGTTTCAGCTCCTATAGTTCCTTATACTGATCAAGATACATACCCTACCCATGAAGCAATTTATGGAAAAGGTGGTTGGAAAAGTGTTAGAACAATAGAAGATCTCAAAGCTATTCCAAAAGGAAGACTTGAAGATGGCTGTATAGTAAGAGTTGTAGAATCAAGTAGTTCTTCAGGATCTGCAGTTGAATTTTATTATGATAGTAGTATAAAAGATGGGGCTTCGATACCTAGTTCTATTACTGATCCAATTGAAAGAGAAGTTTATCCCTATAAGTTTAGAAAATGGGCTCCTGGATATCTTCCTACAAAGTTAAGTGATCTCGAAAATGATATGGCTTTTATTGCAGAAGTTCATGATACTGAAGAAAATGGAGATTACACATACTTAGATCCGAATAATGCAGATGATAAAAATGCTATTGAAAAAATTCTAGTAGGTAGAGCTAGAGGTATCTATCAAGAATTAGCATTAGCATTTTTAAATAAGAACTCATCTACTACAGTTAAAGTAGATACTAATGAAGATGGCGTAGTAGATGGAAATGATAATAGTATTCCAATCCATGGTTTAGTTACTGTAGATGATACTGGAAAAATACCAAATGATCTTCTAGAATATCCTGGAAAATATGTAGAATCTCTTGTAGCCATGTTTCCTGATGACTTCTGTGAAGATCCTTTAGACCCAGCAGCATACTTTGTATATTTAAATGGAAAACCTAGTAAAATCGATAGTGAAGGTAAACCAGTAACTGCTGACACTCCAAATTCATTTCAATCTGAAGCTTTAAAATGGGATCATCCACAGGTAACTGAAAAGGATCAAAAGTATTATATATCTGAATATTATAAATATAAAGAAAATAATACAGTATACAATGCTTATCGAAACAAAGTAGCTGTTGTAACTTCTAGTGATCCTAATGATTTTTCTTGGACAGCATCAGATCCAATTTGGAATGATATTATTTATGTAGATGAATTTAGAAGAACTGCATTTATTGTTAAGAATGATGGTATTATTGTAGAGAAAAGTATTGGACGTGATTTGATTCGAACTATAGAAGAATTAATGAGACCAGCTACAATCTTAGAAGTACCTACTGAATGGGATAACTGGGGAATATCTGCAAAAGTAGCTTATCAAATTCTTCTTGAAATCGATAAAATAGTTGCTTGGGGTGAAGATATATCCGAAGAAAGAAATAAAAGAAAAGAAGCAGATGAAGCAATAAATAAGAGAATTGACGATCTTTGGGATAAACTTAATGCTCATATCCAAGACAAAAATAATCCTCATAATGTAACTCGTGAACAGCTTGGTGTTGGAGAAAGTGATGAAGTTACATTCTCTAAAGTTACAGCTAATGGATTCTTTATGTCTGTTGGATCTGCAGGAAAAATGGCCTTGGAAGGAATAATGATGAGTGATATTTCTGCTGATGAAGAAACTCACGAGGAAGAAGTTATTAGTGCCGTTAGCGAAAAAACATCTTCGGCACAACTATTAACTCCTCGTGTAAGAATTTCCAGCAGTAGTAACCCATCACTTAGAGTAGGCCCAAGTGATGGAACATACGATTGGCAGGAAGAGCTTGAAAATGAAAGAGAAGAACGTGAAGCCGCTGATGCTGAATTAAATAAGAGAATTGATGAAGTAGAGGCAGCTATGAACGCTCACATTGCTAGAAGAGATAATCCTCATGAAACTAATCGTGGACATCTTAAGATTGATACTACTGATGCTGTTATATTTAGTAAAGTTAATGCTCCTAATGGTTTCTTCCAAGCTAATGGAAAAGCAGCAGTATTTAAAGTAGCAACCCCTGATCCAGAAGAAGAAAAACTTAATGAACTTGAGTCTAAGATAAAAGAACTTGAGGCTGAAATTGCAAAACTTAGAAAGGTATGATTTCAAAATTAATAAAAAACGGAGAAGATATATTTCTGCAAACAACAACTAATGCAGTAATTGATTCTAGTAATAAAACTCTAACTACTATCATTCAAGACCTAGAGAATAATATTTCAGCACTTGAAGCAGAAAATGAAAAACTCAAGGAGACGATAGAGACATTAGAGAAAACACTTACTGATAAAATAACTGAACTAGGAACTAATCTAACTACAAAAATAGAAGAGGTAAATACTAACCTAACTACTGAAATAGGTAAGATTAATACTAGTATCACACAGATTAATGGTAAGATTACAACTCTTGAAAATAATGGAACTGACTACGAAGAAAGATTACAGATGCTTGAAAAGAAAACTCAGAGATTGGGTGAATCTGGAAACTTTAATCAACAAGTTAGCGCTCCAGGATTTTTCGAAAGATAATATAATGGGGAAGAACGATTATAAGTTCTTCCCTTTATTTTCCTTATATATGTTATGAAAGAAATTTATATAAACTCGCCATATTCGATTTGGAACGAACAAGAAATAATAATTCCCATAAAATTTCCATTCAGATCTAAAAAACATATGATGGATACTATAGGATCTCATTGGGAGGATCCAGAAAAAGTACTTAATATTCTAGATAACAGAATTAAAAAGGGAATACTCTTCGATATGGTCTTAAAAGTTAGTAATCGAGGAGGACAATATAAGAGATTTGGAATTAAACAATTTAGGTACTGGATATCTTTTCGACCATATATATTAAAACTTGAGGAACTTAGACTTCATGAGAAAAAGATTAAGAAAGGTAAGTATATCAAGTACCTAATTCCTAATCCTAAACAAATTTCACCATATAAGATGGATCGAAAGACTTTCTTGGAAGATTACAAATATATGAATAAATATTATGATTCTGTTTTATTTAAGTATTCTCTTCACTATGTCTTATATAACTTAAAAGCCTTATAAGTGTATTATAAACTTAAAAGAAAACAGATATGGAAAAAGAAGAAATTTGTTTACGTCTCATGGAATTAATGAGGGTAGAGACAATAAATCACAACTTGTTTTTAGCTAAGCAAGGAGATTATGAAGAAAAATCGGGGAAAATTAAAAGAGAATATTTCTTCGAGAAATACAAAGAGTACAAAAATGGAACTTTCAATTCATTAGAGAAAACGAGGAATGACTTCAAAAAGGAGTATTTTGATAGGATAGAGGAAGTAAGAAAAAAGTACAGTGAAGATTGCATAAATTTTCAAAGAAATCACGAGATGCTTATTTGGAAAATTAAAGATCTGTTACACACTGCAAGATTTAAATGTCCTGATGAAAATGTTATAAAGGATGTTGAAAATTTCTTAAAAACCTGTGAATTACTTAGAAAAGTAGCAGAAGAAATCAGCCTTGATCAAATTGATAGTGAAATGAAAATGGAAAAACTTAGGGAGCTTTTATAAGCTTCCTTTTTTATTCTCCTCAAAGCCTTATTAATGATAGTTTTGTTTAAATCAAAAAATTCCCTGGTCTGTGAAGATCGGGGTTTTTGTTTCATTCCTTGAAAGCCTTATATATGTAAAAAGAATTTAAAAGAATATGGAAAAAGAAAACAAAAAGAAAGAGAAAAATTATTGGAAATTAGCATTTATAGGAATAGGTCTAACATGTGCGGTTGTCAGTATAATTAATTCACATAGAACCCAAAAAAAGTTAGACATTGTCCGTGGAGAAAATCAAAATCTCCAAACAACAAATAAATCCCTTCTGAGACAAATTCAAAATTTAGCCTATCAGAATGGGAAATTGACACAAAAAAGAACTTAAAAATAAGAATATGGAAGAAAGTGTTAAAAAAGAACAACGTCAGTATTGGGCGGTTAATAGAACTTTTCACAGTTCTATGTTCGAAGAAGTATTTAAAGTAGGAGGGAAAGTAATATTTTATACTATCTCTCTTGAAGAACTAAAAGAAATTAGTGAAAATACTCCAATTAACATGAGATTTTTAGGGAATGGAGTCCCTTATAAGAACGCATTAGATAAAGTTGGAGTTAAGTACAAAACAATAACAGATGATGTAGTGTTATCTCCTAGTCGTAAGGATGTACTTTACACTATTATTGGTAACACAACTGTTAAAGAAGATCAAACGGAATTTCCTGACTATACGATCATAGAAGTATATGTTTGTGAAATATGCCGTTAATTAAAGTAAAACAATAAAAATAAAAAAAATGGAAAGACTAGAAAAAAATGCTTACCAGGAAAAATTGGTAAGAGGTCTGTTAAATTCACTTAGAGAAAATAAAACTATCTCAGACGTACATGTAAAAAACTTAATTAGCGAAGTTCATAGTGAAATTGGAAGAAGCTTGGATAAAGCTTTAATCAAGAGAAAAGCTGATGAGTTGTTATTCACATGGATGAACAGTGAATTAAATATAGTGAAGAAAGAAATGAAAGGAAAAAGAACTCCACTTGTTATTAAGCTGAAAAATGAAGAAGCTATGAATGACGAGGAGTTTGAAATCTTCACTGAAAAAATACTTGAAAAGGTATTAGTAAAAGAATCGGGAAGAGTAAGAAAAGAGCCGGAAATAAAAGAAGAACCGGAAGAAATAACTACTCCCTCGAAGAAAAGGAATAAAGAAGAAAGAATTAGAATAAACACCTTAGACAATATCATGGAAGCGCTAAGTTATTCTATTACATATAACAGAGGTGACGGAGTAACTGGAAATAATGTTGCCAAGGTATTAGGTGTGAAAAGAATAAATCAAATCCAAATAAAAACTTGGGTAAATGGTTTATCAAAACATTCAGTAACGCTAAATGTATATTATGACGGAAGAAATGATAAGTTGGTATTCAGAGAAGCGGAAAAAGACTTATCTATCTGTTGTGAATTATACAGAAAGATTACAGGAAAAGAACCAAAAAGAGAATATTTAAAACTCTTAAGTGGTAAAGAAAAACCGAAAGTATTAGTAAGTAAGACTAGTTCTGCAATAGTAATGAAGGAATCAGTCATTGATAAGAAAATGATTAAAGAAGATTCCTATGAAGATTTATATTATTACGCTGCAGGAATAATTGTTGAACATAGCTATAAAGCGGTAGATATTGATTCATTGTGTACTAATTTGAGAAAATTAGGATATGATGTATCAAAAACTGAACTTCAAGGAATCCTAAGAAAAAGAGCTGAATTTTCTGTAGTAAGATATGGAGCAGCAGTAGGATTAAATGAAGGAGGATGGAAAACTTGGGATGAAATCAAAGAAAAATTCAATCCCAAGAATAACATAAAATGGGTAGATTGTAGACTATCACTAACTCTGGAAGAAATAAAAAATATCTTTCCAGAAACTGAAACATTGTCTATGATAACCGAAAGAGATGGATTTTATAGAGTATATTATAATGGATCGCTCACTGAATTAACGAAGTGGATCCAATTAGCGACAATATCCATCGGAGCAGAAAACTTAAGCAGTTATATATTTGATCAAGATTTAGTTAAGAGAATCAAGACAAGAATAAATCTGCTTAATGAATTTATGCTGAAAGAGGAATTAGGATGTAAATTAGAAACATTATAATCCCACTAATAATTGATGAAAACCGAAAGTCTGTGAAGATGAGTAGGTTTTTATTTTTTGTCCCTTCAAAGCCTTATTAATGTATGGAATAATCTATAGAACTTGATATATAGTAGAGTTTTATAGATTTTCTTTTTACAACCCTAGAAACAATAACTTAAAAAATTAAAATATTATGGATTTATTTGGAAGAAATAAAAAGAAAGAAGAAACTGCCGAACTAAAAAGACAGTGTGAAAAAATCGAAGATAATATCATAAGATTATCAATGGCAATATCAGATAATCGACAAGATATTTGGGAGATTTCAGAATTGGTTAAACAAGGAGACGCGTTAACCGAGAAAATAATTGAAAAAATTAATGAACAAGAAAAGAAAGGAGGAAAGTGGTATGAAAGAATTTTTAGAAAATTCTGGTAAGGTTATAAATAAACTTACAAGAGATCAGTCCTTTAATAATCAACAACTAATAAATCTAAGGAAATCTGCAGAACAAAGAGTAGCATTTCTAGAAAATGTTTTGATTTCTAAAGGTTATCATGAAGACGTTATGGAGATAAGAGAAAAATTTGCTCTCGAAGAATTAAACAATAAGATGATGGTTCGAGAGGAAAAATTACTAATTCTCCCTAAGTTTGAGCACTTAGTATTAGCAGCACAACAAGAAATAAACCCAGAACCGAATTTTAGTGGTATATATCCCTGGGCAGAATCTTATAAAACATTAGATCAGAGGTTCAAGGATACAGTAGACTTAGACCAAACTGAACATTTAATTTGTATAGGTTCAGCAATGGTAGGTTTTGCGGTAGATATGGTATTTAGAGGTGGTCCGGAAAAAGTTTCAGGAATTTCGGGAATGATTCAGAGTCTCTTCGATAATAAACTTTCAGAAGAGACAGTGAAAGAACTTGAAAAACAGGCTAAAGTAACATTTGATCAATCAGTTAACTCTCAGAAATTTGTAGAGAGGGCTGGACATAAGATTAAAGGACTATCACCTAGTCTTCATCATATTACTGGAGTAGGTCATGATCCTAGTCCCGCCGGTATAGTAACAGGAATAAAAGACACGATGAAAAATACGGCGACTTTTATGGACTCTGGAGAAATTCGAACAATAGATATGGAAGGATTTTTTAAAGACGGAAATAAAAGAGTTGCTGAAAAATTAGTAGATGCATTTAATCTAGTAATAAAACATCAACTTTCAGATGTAAATGGAACCAGAGGATTACCAGCGCCGTTTACTTTCGTGATTGGATACCTGGAAAATTTCGGCGACTATGGACAATTGATTTTTGGAATAGTTGAGAAAATGTACCTGGAAGGATATGATTTTAGATATCACCTTTCAACATATCCAGCTGCATTAATAACAGATATCCTAGTAAGAGTATGTTGGGCAATAAAACTAATAAATGAATCTGAAGGTAAATTAACAATAAAGAAAGTAATCCCTATGGTAAATTTAAATACTATAGAAGGATCAAAACTCGGAAGAATGTTATTTTATACTCACTTAGAAGCTGTAGCACTTAATACTGGATTTATAGCTGCTACTTTTAAATGTACGGCTGGAAAAAGTTTACTCAAATTTAATTATGGAGAATGGGTTATGTTAGCAAGATATGGCATAACACAATCTAGATGGTTAATCACAAAGAAATCAAAACTGAGAGATAAATTTAGAGAAGGAAAATTCGAAGAAGCAATGAAGGATTTTGAAGAAACTTATAAAGATTTATTTGGAGGTTATATTATTAAAGTAGAAGAGGAGGGTTAAAATTTCCCTCCTTTTTATTCTCCCCTCAAAGCCTTATTAATGTATAAATAATTAAATAAAAATTAAAAGATTATGAAAGAAGAACAAGACGAAAAAAAGAAGAAAGGATTAAGTAAGAAAACAGTTAAATTACTGATCTTTGGCGGAATTGCAGTATTGGTGATCGGAGGAATTGTGTATAGGTTAAAGACTTCGAAAGGAAAGACGAAGTTGATCAATGAAGGAAAACCGCTAGATTACTATTACAGACAATCAGGAAAATATAAACTGGCTCCTCTTACAATGGATACAGGAGTCGGAACATTAAATCTTTCAAACCTAGAGAATACAAACGGAGACTGTTTTTCTTTAGGTTATATAAAAGATGTAAAACCTCTTGGAGATGCAACAATTGAAGGAGGTGATGTAATTAACGTAGAATCTGGAAAAACTACAAAAGTGAATCTAACAACAAAAGTAGTATCACTTGCCAGATTATTATGTGGAGCAGAGTTCGTTAAAACAAGTTTTGAAGTAAGAGGACTCTAATAAAATATAGAAGATAGGACATTCAAAAATCCTGTCTTCTTTTTTCTCCTCCCCGAACAAACAAAAAAGAAGAAGATATTTTGATTTATCTTCTTCTTAATTTTATTCTATATTACAGTTCCTTAAGAGCAGCTTTTATTGAACCTTTAATCATCTCTTGAATTCCTTCTTCAGTTGTCATTGCTCCTGATAACGAGAATTTCCAAGAGTTTCCTTCTCCAGTTCTAACAAAAGTACCAAGAACTAATGCTTTCTTACCAATAAAGTCTGGATTATTGTCGATCTGGAAGTCGGCGAAAGTCTTAAGTTGATTAATCTTATTACTATCTGTTACTTTCATATCCGAACTATAGATCTTCATAGTCGCCGAAGGAATATGATCGAATACAAGCGCTCTAGAATCTCTTCCCATGTGCTGATAAATATTCAAAATCACAGTCATATATTTTACTTCCGGCGCAACTTTTCCAAGCTCCATTCGAATTAACTCATTATCACCTTTTGAGTTATTCTTTCCAGTTAAGTCATCACCAAGTAAACTAGCAACTGAACCATCTTTAGAAATTTGATGTCCGTAATAAACAATATCATACTGTTTCTTAGACTTATCAAACATTACAACGCTAGCATCAAGATCAATATCAAGTTGTTTATCAGGTCGGAGTGTTCCAGGATTATCTACTACTTCAGTTTCGATTATCTCTGATGGACCTGTACCAAATAGTTTTTGAAAGAAGTTACCTGTCTTAACTGTCTTTCTTTCAACATGAGTCTTTCTTCCAGTTACTCCACCTTTGATTACTGCCGGAGCCCATCTAAGCCCTACATAAACATAATCAAAGTTTTCACCTTCTGTTTCTTGATTTTTTCTTAGGCTAATTGTTCTTGTACCATTTTTTCTTAAGCTAATTACTCTTTCTTCCATAATTGTTTATATTAAATTAAACTGTTTTAATAATTTCATTTCTAAGTATATCCCGAAATTAGAAGTTGTTTCTGGGTTTATTAAGATTTCTAGAAGTGTTTCCGGAGTTTCTTTTAAAAAATCTACTTCATCTTTTGAAATAATACTTTTAAAGAAACTATCATCATTGATATAATCAGAACTTATCCATTCCGCATAAGAATTTCTAAGTAAACGACCTAAATTATTTCCTAAAGCTTTGTGTGAGTGAAATTCAAACATGAGCATTCTTGAATAATCATTATTACAGCGTAATGGACCTGCTGCTTTATAAACATTCACAACACTATCACTATATATTCCAGGATGTTTTAAAGATTCTATCGGAAATTGTAAAGAAATCTTATCTAGGTTGATATCTTTCAAAAAATCATTATATCTAGCTTCAAACAAATCTCGACGGTCTTTAATTCCCGAGTGATCAGTATTATAATCCATACTCCACTCAACCTTAAATTCCGGAAAGATTAGATATTGATATATACCTCTAATATTCCCTAAAAAGCATGTATAATGAATCGCCCTCATTAAATATCTGACTCTTTGAACTTAAGGCCATATTTTACCAAACTCTTAAATAAAGTTTGGTTAGATCCTTCTCCGAGTGCTTGGAATTCCCATCTGTTTCCTTCAACCCTAGAAAGTTTCCCGAAGACTAGAGTAGTATCATTCTTATAGTCATCATCTAATTTATACACAAGTTTAGCAATATCTTTTCCATCTTCGTAAGCTCTAACTTCTGCACCATCAATCATTTTAAAAGTCTGTTCTCTAGTTCCAGAATCATAGATATTAACCAAAAATAGAATATCAGTTATATTTGGATCAACTTTCTTTGGGTAAATTAGAACTTCCTCATTACAATAACCATCATCTCCAGATTCATCTTCAGATCCTGTATTATCTCCTCCATACTGTACAGCTTCGAATGGATCTGTTAACATTCCTTCCGAAGTTTGTAAGATACTAGAATAAAATACTAAATGATCTGGACTAGGACATTTACCCATTTTATTGAGCTCAACAGTAATTAAATCTACGTCGAAATCATAATTACTACTTCTAAGAGCTCTAGAATTAGGTTTCCAAACAATTTCTACTTTTAATTTACTCAGACCTTTCTTTAAACTTACTGATCTTTGTTTTGTTAATGTAATTTCTCTTTCAATTGTTTCCATTATTGTTTTATTTTTAATTACATTTATAAGAATTTCAAGGATTTACTATTTTAAGCCAAATATTTAACTAACTTACCTGCTGGATCTGAATAACCTTTAAGTTGATATAAACAATTTGAGATTATTTTAAATAAATAATCAGTGTTCATATTTATTATCCTCTTCGAAAAGTCTATTGTGGTTCTAGATATAAGATATAAACCATCCCAGAAATTAATAGATAAGTAATTTAATTGTCCTGTTAAACAAAGAGCAATATACTTAAAAAATGATCTATAAGTCTCTGAATCATAAGTAAATCCTCCATTTGATCTTATAGCATTTACATATTTTAATTCTCCGGACTTTTTCATTTTAAGTATATCATTCTTTAGACTATTTATATAATCTATTGCAGAATCTTCAACATATTTTTCTACAAAATCTGACCCTAATTTATTTTCTATTATATTCCTATCCTCAATTTTTATAAATCCATATTGAGGTGAGCCAGGTGGAACAGCTAGTTTTCCTTGAGTTTTAATCTTGTCAAAGAACCCATCTATTTGTGTCATCCAATGTTCTAGGTCACTGTTTTTATCATCATAGAATTCAATCATTTTGATTATCTCATATCCTATTTCATCATTGTACTTAGATACATAATGTAATGAATCTGCTCTAGTTTCTGCAAATTCTTTTTGAATTAATTTTCTTTTTATTAACATATATAAAATTAAAAAATAATAAATTGAAGAGAGTAAACTTAATTACTCTCTCTCTTTCTCCAAATTTCTTCTTGATCTTTCTCAGCTTTTTCTATATCTAAAAATCCTGTTTTCCGATTTATGTATTCTCCCACCTTATGCCCTGTATCTCCAAAAGGATAATCTGATAATGTCTTCAATAACCATCTCTTAGCTCTTTTATTCTTAGATATTAATAATAACTTAAGAATTACATTAATATCCTCGGAACAATCCAAAATAGCACTATCTAATACACGAACACTATAAGCATACATGTCATCCGTCTTTCTTTTAATTTTTAAGAAAATAATGTTAATATAGAATGTTGGAGATTTATCTAATTCAGAAATTTCTCTTTCTACTATTTCAATTAGTATCCTTCGATCTTTATAATAATCTTTTGTTTCATATTTCTCAAGATCGCCAAATGTCATTCGTTTCTTTTTTCTCATAATTTTTTCTATTTTTATTCATCTATAAGGCTTTTAATGTTATTTTCTTTTTAATAATTCATAACCTCTAATCTGCTTTCTAGTTCCATCCTCTTTCTTTTCATACATAACTACTGATTTAACGTCAAAATAGTTTTCAATATCACTAGCTTTCGGTGTAGCATCATAATTAATAGAATTATAAAGATTTCCAAGTTTTACCTTGAGATCTGATAAACTATACTTCTCTCCAGGATTAAAATTTAAAGTAATAGTATTAATTAATAACTCTTTACTAAACGTTACTATTCCAAGTTCTTTTTTAATATAAGTCTTACTATAAGTTAAAGCTTTAAGTTTCTTAGGCCCTAGAGCGAGATAGTAAGATTTAACTTCATCAGAATCAGCTATTTGTCCAAGAACTATATTTAATTCAATATCAGATATAAAATTGTATTCACATAACATTTTAAGTTTATCATGCATAGTAGTTAATGTATCATAGATACAGAAAAATCTTGTTACATCTCTATTTACTATATCATCAGGAGTAAGTTTGGAATGAACTGAACTAAATACACTAAATCTATCCTTATAATCCACCTGCTGTATCTGAAAAGCTCTAATCTCATTAACAAGAACTAATTGATTAATAACCGGTTTAAGAATAACATCTCCAGTCTGAGAATTAATAACTTTATTTACAGCTATATAATTATCTCTATAATTTGCTGACTTGGCTACATATTGATAAGTTTTTGCTAAATCATATTTATCTTTATCTAAAACAGTGTTATATGCAGATAATAAACTTTCAGTAGATTTATTTTTGCTATCTATTATATTTTGGAAATCTTCTTTCTTCATTTCTCTATAATCTGCTGTAGTTCGATAATAGAAAGTAGCACTGTTTTTCCAAGGGTTATCAAATAAACGCTGACGTCCAAGAATCTGAGGTAAATCCTCCGCTATATCAACAGCTAAACAGTCTGAATTAGAATCACTGAAAATGAAAGATCTAGCGCATAAACTATAAAAATCAGCACCTAAGTATACAGTTCTGGTACAGAAAGTAAACATTTTAGGTTTAACTCCTTTTAATGGTACTTCTCCTATAGTAAAAGATTTTCCTAATTTCCTTTTTATTCTTTTGGCATTATCTTCTGTATTGCTACAAAGTATATTGCATTGTTCAGGAGTAAGATTATTCTTTTTAATCATACTGATAATATGATTAACACTATTTACATAGAATACTGCCTCATCTGATACTATTCTAGTAGGTACACCATTCTTCATAACAGTAATTTCTTCAAAATCGTTATTGAGATATTTTTGAATTACTTCTTCTGCTTTAGTTCCTACTGATTTCATCGTAAGAATTTTAAGAGAAGGTTTTATAATTCTAGATGAATCTGAACTATACCAATCTAATTCATAGTAAGGTAAATCTTTAAATTCATCTAACATCTCTAAGTACTCATCCATCATTGGAGTTGCACTAACGAAGTATGCAGTTGGAGATTGTGCTAAATATGTCAAAAAACTAAGTTCAGTATTACTCTTAAATCTAGCATCATGTAGAATACTTTGAAATTCATCCACTACTGTCACAAATCTATCAAATATTCTAATTTTCTCAAGAATATCTTTAACAATCCTGTAAGAATCATATGTTACAAGAATTTTAGCAGGTTGATTATTTAGATATCTTTGATAGGTATAAGTATCGATCTCTCTATATAGTCTTTCATAAATTTCAGAATTATCTTTCTTTTCTGGTTCATCTTCTTTTGGATTCTTTATAGGCTTGGAAATATCTTTATCGACTTCTGCTTCTATTTCCATTTCATTCACAACCAAATAAACACTATCTTTATGTTGATCCTTTTTATTCTTAAGTAACATTTTCCTTGGAGAACATAGAATAACATTTTCTGGTCCTCTTAAACAGTATTCAGTAAATCCACAGCCAGGTAACTGTTTATTAATAATACACTTTACTGGGAAATTAGAAAAACAGAAATCTTTCCATTCTCCTATATACCTAATTCCTCTAGGTACAATAATTTTTTCTCTGTTCATGTTTTATAAAGTTTTTAATTAATTTAATTTATTATAGATTCTTTTTAATACAGAAT
>OOAO01000083.1_pt1 | contig 106816 bp, 128 predicted proteins | sample 1671821 | NCBI WGS metagenome assembly OOAO01 (sample SAMN06348196, study PRJEB24527) | human gut metagenome | biome: human gut; feature: ankylosing spondylitis patient; material: feces | host: Homo sapiens | place: China | collected 2015-10 | reverse complement strand
GAATATAATGAGAGACCCGCCTCCCCTCCAGGGAGAGCGAGGTCGTCTTATTTAGGAGGTTCACGATAAATTAAATAATTAATCTAATATTTAGTAAAACTTTATATATTCTATTAATATTATCGTGAACCTTAAAAGAGTACCGTCCCGTTGAGGCCTTTGATGGCCTCAGGGACTCTCACTAACGTTCGTACTTTTTAAGAACCACTTTAGGATTTAATATTATTTCTTTCAATTCTAATATTAATTTTACTTTATCTATATTATTCTTATTTATTTTCTAATATATCTTATTCAGTCTCGAGGCCGAAGGCCCCTGGAACGTAATACGTAAGCATGGAGTAGAAGGAGGAAATTCTGGTATCCCTAGTCTTCGAAAAAATGTTACAAGGAGAAAATAAAAAGAGGGAAACTTATCTTCCCTCTAATATTCTAATTTCTTTTCTCAGACCTAACGTATACTCTAGATCTCCTACTTGCATTTCTAGTCCTAAGATTTCCATTTTAGCCTCATTAATTAGTTCGTCTGCTTCTTCAAATGCTCCATATTCTCTAAATCTTTTAACTTCTTCTATCTTGCTTTCAATTCTTTTGCAAATATTTAGAGTAAATCCTTCTATAATCTTTTCCTTAAGGATATCTATTCTGAAGATACATTTATCTTTACATCTTTTAGCACCTTTAATAGAATTAATTATTTCTATGGTGAGAAGTTCGTTAAGCTCATTTTCTACATCATTGACTTTTCCCAGGTGAAATTTAAGTATATCTTTTGAGAACTCCTTATATTTCTTTTTACCCAGATCTCCTTCAATCTTAGAAATCTTTATATTAATCTCTTTCACGCCTTTTTTAAATATCTTTTCCTTATCGATAACTTTTTTAGATGGTAAAGTTATTTTTCGTATTTCTCCTCTACTTACAAGTCTACATTTAACAGTATTTGTAGAAGTAATATGCCAACAATTACAGACTTCGCAATAATAAGGTGTAATTAATGTTTTTTCTGGTTCTAAAACATTATCCCATATAAATCTATGAGCGTCTTCTTCAGTCTCAAATAGCGCTTTAGGTCTTTTTAGTACACTACAATAAATTTGTTTCATATTCTTTTCCTTTCTTTTAAGTTTATTTTATTCATATATAAGGCTTTAAAGGTAAAATTCTTATAAGTGAAACTAAAAATTAAGAGAAGGTTTGGTTCCTCTCTTTTTAATTTTATATAAAGTGACTGGAAGAGAATAACTTTAGTCTTCTGTAAAGTGTGTTTTTTGCGCTTCTCAAGAAGTTAAATCCTTATTTGTGAGAAAAATACTAGAAAAATTTATAAAATATAGATTGGACTAGTATTTTTCTTTTTGTTTTATTCACTAATTGTTAAAAAGAATTATGAGCAATAAGAAAGAAATTAAGGTAGTAGTACAAATTAAAAAAAGATTTGTCAGTGTTAACTCTCTGTATAAAGCAAGAATTATGTATGTAGGAGGTAGACCAGTCCCCAGTACTTATAAAAATCCGAGAGCAGTAGAAATTGAGAGAGAAATTAGAGATCAACTCAGGGCAATCGATTTTTCTGATTATCTAGAATGGCTCCGAACCACCCCCGGATTCAAACTTCATATTCAATTTATCTTTAAGAAAAATATAACTAACTCTGATACATCCAATTAAAAAAAAGTAGTTGCCTAAATGATACTATGTTGTTTAGGAAAATCTTATTAAAATGCTGGAAAATTACATCACATATATTTTCCGCCCATAATATAAAGGGAGGTTATAAAAAGTGATGGAAAAATAAATCAGCAGAAATTATACTAAGATATAATTTTTCAACGACTAAATATAAGACTAAGGGGAAGTTCCTTAGATGATATAGTCTATTTTTATATTAAATATATAGATATTCAGTACTATAAGAATATAGAGGATATTTGGACCAGATTTGTTAAAGAGGATCTGGGTATTGAGAGATATGACGACAATCTTCATGTTGAGATTTCTGCAGTTAAAAGTATTATCCCTAAATCTACTTCAGAATATGCATGTTTATACTTAACTGAATCTACTTTTAACGTAAGACTTGATCAAGAAGATAAGCCTAAGCGTATTTTCTTGGGAGGTACTTGTGGTGGATCGGCCTGGAGAGATGAATTAATTCCAGAACTTGATAGACTTGGATTTGAATATTTTAATCCCGTTGTACCTGATTGGACTCCTGAATGTATAGAAAAAGAAAACATCGAAAAATCCGAACTTTGTAATACACATCTCTATATCATAACCCCGGAGATGAGTGGTGTATATAGTATAGCAGAGATGGTTAATTCGGTATGGGAATGTTTATCGACCGGTACTGGTTTTGTATGGATTGGAATTCTCGAAAGTGAATCTTGGGAACCTCATCAACTCAAATCACTTCAAGCAACTCTCGATCTAATTAACAATATCGCCGATGGAAATAGTAGAATTAGAGCAAAGCTTATAAAAGAATCTAAAGAAATATTAACGTGATGAGAGTAAAAAGAAATAATATTGTAGCAGTAAGAGTTTTTACTGGCAGAGATTTAATTGAAAAACTATACTCTGAAGGTTGGGAAGTAGAACAACGAGAATATGGATTACTTTCTGGAGTAAAAAAGTTATCAAAAGGAGCAATTAATGCTATTAGTGATTTAGGAGATAATTTAATAGTAAAGCCGATTAGTAGGTCGAAAATGGGAAAGAAAATTATCGATAAAACGCAAGATTCTATTGAAGATTCGTTAGATAAAAGAATTAAATTGGATAGAGAGATTAAGGAATTAGATAAATCCATTAAAGATCTATCTTTATCTAATGAAGATTCAGCAAAATCTATCAAAAATAATTTAAAAAATGAAGCTGCTAAAAATAAAGCATATATACTTGAAGATAAAAGCAATACTTCAGGAAAATCTTTTGAAAATGGAACTATTGATATAAGAAATCCAGAAATAAAGAAAGCTGTTAGAAAAAAGCTTAAATTCGATGGTCGAAAAGATATGGAACATTTTAATAATAGTAATGATTTAATTTTATTTAAAGAATCTTCAGGTAATCCAGCTTTAGCTCATGAGATTGGACATGTAATAAATAGAAATTCTAAAGGAAAGGCCGCAAAAATAGATAGAGAGGCTGAAAATATAATAGAAGAATTTCATAAACCAGCAGATTCTCCAGGAGGAAGAGATAATTCTAAAGGTCTGTGGAAATCAGTAGAAAGATTTTTCAAAGGTAAGAAAGTAGTAAATAATGAAAAGAATGCCTCTGAAAATGCTATTAAGCTATTGAAGGAATCTGGAGCAAGTGAGAATGAACTGAAACTTGCAAAAGAGAGTTTAGATAAATCCCTGGAGAGTTACAAAGAAGAACATAAAATGTATTATAAGTCTCCATTTATTAATAAACTTCAATCATTTAGGAAAAATAAGGAGAAATAATCATGTTTGGTTGGAAAAGAAAGAAGGAAAAGGATCTAATGTATCAATCTTTGGAAGAGGAAATTAGATTCATCGGAAAAGATCTTGGAATTTATAACTATGGAGACTATAAGGTAGAAACATCTTATAAAGAAGCTACTGAGTTTGAAGATTTATTAAAGGAAGTTAGACATAAATTTTTCTATCTTGAAGAAAAATATAAAAACTATGAATTAAGTATATCACTTAGATCTTATTCATCCGCTAATCTTGTAGATTTAGATGAAATAGAGAATCGAATTTTGAAAGATCATGAAGCAAGAGATATTTTTCTAGACTATATTGGGAGATATAAAAATAATGAGTTAAAATTAATGGATATAAATTTTAACTTACTATATGATTTATCTATGAGATATGCTTATGATGTATTAAGGGCGTTAAACAGAATTGCAGAATCTGATTCAGATAAACTAATATTGTCAGATTGGGAAGAAAATTTATCTCGTGTTGTAAAAAAACCTTATTATTATTCAAGTAATTATAATAAAGAAAAACTTATGCCGTACCTTGGAGCCTACTTTGTTGATCAAAAAGCAAGGGACTCTTTATATGAATATATTAAATATAGAAGATAATGATAGTAATATTAGATAATGGTCATGGAAATAATACCCCTGGAAAAAGAAGTCCAGATGGGGTTTTACGAGAATATGCTTATACAAGAGAAATAGCAAGACTCATAAAAGAAAAATTAGAAAGCGAACATGGAATTGAGATTATTCTATTAGTCCCAGAAGAAGAAGATATTAGCTTAGGAGAAAGATGTAGAAGAGCTAATCAAATTTATACAAAACAAGCTAAGTGTGATGCTATTCTTATATCTATTCACTTAAATGCTTGTACTGATGGGTCTTGCTGGGGAAAAGGAGCGGGGTTCGAAGCTTACACATACTACGGTGTTAGTAAATCTGATATCTTAGCTGAATGTTTATATGAAGCTGCTGAAAAGTATCTCCCAGGAAAAATTATGAGAACGGATCTTAGTGATGGAGATAAAGATAAAGAAAGTGGGTTTTATATTCTCAAACATACTATAATGCCTGCTGTTTTAACGGAGAACCTCTTTATGGATAATAAAAAAGAATATGAATTTTTATTATCGCCTGAAGGAAAAGAGGCAATAGTTAATCTTCATGTCCAAGGAATTTTAGATTATATAAGTAAAATAAAAGAACAATGAAATTATATAGTAAAACAGACTACATTGAATATAAAACAAATCCACAGTCAGGAGATTACTTGGGGAAAATCTTATCTGAATGTTTTGAAAATTTCTTAGAATCGGATAAGGAAGTTAGAGTATCAATCTTAGAAAATATACTTAAATACAAACTAACCCTAGAAGATACGACTGAGGATTATCAAGCATGTTCTGTAGTGTTATCTGAGAATTTCGAAAACATAACTTACACATGGATAGCTGAACAATTCGGATATACTCTCATTTCAAATCCTAGGAAAATTACAACACTCGGAACACTTCTTGGATTTGAACTAGATATTGCTCATGGAAATTTACTGCCTGAAGAGAGTTATACTGGGGAATACCTAAGTTGTGCCTATGAATCTTTAAGACGTAGGTTAATTATGAACTCTATAGGATGGGGTTGTACAGTGAGCAAGGAATTAGAGGATGCTAAGAAATGTATGGAAAAGCGAATGAAAGTTTTTGAGAGATATTTTAGTGGGAATATTAAGTTTCCAGTATTTTCTCAACCTTTTATGAACTCTTCTTGGGATCCTGACTTCTATGGATTTTGTTATGGAGATGGAACTTACGGCGAATGGAACTACTCTTGGGCCGGCTTTATCGGGAGAGAATATCATGATTGGACAAGAGAAGATCAGATTTATTTCTCATGTCTCTACGAAGCCACTGATCAATATTTGGAACATCATTTAAATATGCTCCCGACAATGACCCGGCCCGAACTTTTATACTTCGCCGATCTTAGTCTTTATTGTGGATGTTCTGGAATATGGGCATTTATGAATAGAGATATTTCTGGAGATGAAAAGAACTCCGAATTAAATAAACTTTACACCAGATTAACAGCTCTAGGAAAAATTGAAGGAGCTGGAATGGAAGTATATAAAGAAATGGCAGAATCTTTAGGAAAACATGCTGCCAATTATTATGACCTAGATGAGATACAGGAAATAATAGGTTATAGAATTTATTTGTAATAATTTAAAAACGTTTTTGATTATGATTAATGATGCATTATTAAGTGGATCTGCCGCAGATGGTGGACCCCAAGCTGGTCTTCCTGTTACGGAAGTAGTTAAAAGTCTTGATATTAAGAAGGATGCTACTATTCCTCAACCTCTTCCGACTGATGAAGAGATTAATATCAAGGAATCAGAAAGTATTAAATTTGTAGTTGGTGAGTCTCTTGAAATGAAAATCGGGGAAGTTAAGTTTTTAGAACTTCGTCAGGAGCCATTTATTTCAAATCTCCCTTATGTAACTTATGAATCTAGTAATCTTAGGGTAGCTAGATTTATTGAAGATGGAGTTATTCTTGCTTGTTGTCCTGGAACAGTTAAAGTAACTGCAACAACTAGTGAAGATGTTAATAATCCACTAGTAGCTACTCTTACAATTACAGTAGTTGATCCTAATGCTCCTAAAGCAAGAAAGGGGAAAAAGTAAAGTAGAACGTTATAACCAAGCAGGAGGACTTATAAATCTTCTTGTTTGGTTTTTGATTTTTGTAGAATAGATGGCAAAAAAGAAAGAAAATAATATAAATCACTTAGAGACATTTTACTTCTCAGATATTCCAACTCAACCTTATCCGGTGTATTCAATATCAGAATCTGGAAACTTATACTCTCTGAAAAATATAGTATATCCAGGAAAATCAGCTAAAAAATTTACTCGTGCAAAACAATTAAAATGGAGATCTCAACAAGCTAGATTAGTAGATTTCTTAATAAACATAGATTATTTTTATCCATTAACTGTTTATAGGGAATTTCTAGTACCTATTCAAAATTCTCTTAGACTTCCTGGCATTTCTGGAGGTTTTTTCTTATTGGATTTTTATTTTTATGAATTATCCTTAGCATTAGAGTTGGATTCTGACTATCATAATCTAGACGCCGATAACCTTAGGGACGAATACTTGGAACAGCTTGGAATAGAAGTCTTCAGAATATATAACTTAGAGAAAATTACAACACAGAAGGGTAAGTTTAAAGAATTTATAGCTCTTCTCAAATCTAAAGTTCCTGTTCAAAATCCACGTCCCTTTGATTTCCTCGGCGACTTAAGAAAAAGAGAACAGGGAGGAGATAGTTCAGGGTTATGGAAAATCGATTAAACGCTTCCTAGTACCCTCGAGAATCTTATTATTGATAGTATATAATAAAATAGAAACTTTATTAAATTAACAGATCATGAAAATTCAAAGAGGAGTAAACCCAGAAAGTAGAATGATACAAATTACAGTTACTACACCATTATTAGCTGAATATTATAACAATTTTAGTGGTATGATTCGGAATAATAGTAGTAGTATTTCTGAGGGGGTTAATGTTGAAAGAGTAAACACCGATTCAGCTATGGTATCTTTTCCACTTCCATCAGATTCTCAAATGATAAATCATGGAGATAAAGCATTAGTTTCTATGCCTCCAGAGGTTGTAGATAAATTAAATGATGTAATAAATAAGTTTGTTAATTGTGGACTTCGGAAAACATTAAAAACAGTAGAATTCCTTCCACTTAACAACTATGAATTATCGGGACTTCAGGAAGATATTAAATCTGCAATAGAGAATAAACGAAACTTTTGCATTCTCAGAGATTATAAAGAGTATCAAAAAATGTCGGAGGAGAGAAAGTATCAATTTACCCAAAAACTAATCAAATACGGTACCTCAGAATATGCAGATGTAGCTCTTCTAATTAATTCTGGAAAGATGGATGAACTTAGAAGATGGTTAGATCCGCAGTTGAGTTATTGCGAATGGATTTAAATGATTATTAACTTTATAGTGTTTCCCCCAGGTTTTATATCAGAGGAACACTTTTTTATTTAATGATTTATTATAATATATGGAACAAATTAGTAATAATGTAATGGTACTGAATGTAGGAGATCAGATTCCTCCAGGTACTGAAGATGCACTAAAAATACTATTATTAGGTAGTGTTGATCTAGGTCCTACAGGCGAGATGAATTGGCAGTCCAAATTCGTAGCTGGACTAGCTAATGCAGTAGACCCACAAAAAGGATTAATGAATTTATTTACAAAATATAATTATGTAATTCTTAATAACTGGTATTCCCCACAAAACAAAGAAGCTAATATTTTTAATCAAGAAATGGCTAATAAGTTTCAGTGGGAAAGAATGGCAATGAATGCTGCAGACTGCATCTTTATAAACTTCTTGGGGAGATCTCAGAGTCCTATCCCTCTTTATCAATTGGGATATTTAAATAATTCATCTAAACTTATTGTAAGATGTCCAGAGAATTATAAATACTATTCTTTAGTTAGAATGGCTTGTGATGCTAGTTCAGTTCCATTGGTTGGTAGTAAAATGGGAACTGTAAATCAAATTCTCAGTCTTATGTTTAGTTTTATCCCTAAATTTCAAGAAGTAGGAAATAATACATTACCAGAATAAAGAAAATGAAAACACTTATTATTTTAAAGGGATTAGCAAAAAATGAAAAGCTTGAATGGGTTAAATCTCAAGGTCTAGAAAATTTCTTCCTGGACTATTCTATTTTCAAGAGATTATATAGTATGCCAGAATTAGATCGAGATAAGACAACTGATATCTTAGGGAGAACAAATATTAATCTCATCTTTAAGTCATGGTTTGAAGCAATTAATAATAAACTTGAATCTGGATGTCTAGTTGTTATCGATTATGACCAAGAAAAAACCAAGATTTTAGAAGATATGGGTATGATTTATGGTTATACTTGTTTCTATAAAATCTTTAATATCCCTCATGACTATACATCAAATCCAGAAAAATATAGTCCGGTAGGATTTAAAAGAAAAACAAAAGAGGAATTAGAAGCAGAAGTTATTACATTTCTAAATCTTCAACTTGGATATACAAAGAAAATTGTAGAATACTCTGATGTTACTGATTATTGGAAGAAGAAAGAAGTAATTCTAGATATTCCAAGAAAAGAAACGATGTATTTTTTCTCTGATCTTCATTCCAATTATTCTCTCTATCAAAAAATTAATCTCTCTCCTGGAACAATAAGAGTACACCTAGGAGATTATATTGATGGTCCAGAGGAAGGTGGATCTAGGAAACTTATAGAAATGATCTTTAAGAATGCATCATATTATAATATATTCTTAGAAGGAAATCATGAACGTAGACTTAGAAAATTCTTGTTCTGGAGATGGGCTGCAAATAGTAATTCAGGTGGAAGTAGAGCCATTATTGCTGAAATGCTTTATAACTCACTTCCAACAGACTTTTTAACAACAACAGCTGATGAATTTAGATCTTTAACTCCAGGAGAAGCATTGACATGGTTGAAGAGATTAAATGATATCTTAAAAACCCATATAATTATTAAAAAAGACGATACTGTTTTTTATTGTACACATGCTGGAATTAAATATCTTGAACAACTTAGTCCTAAATTTATAGGAAATGTTATCTATGGAAATCGAGATATGGATATTTATGATAAATGTTTCTCAAAAACTATATGGAAACCTACAGGAAGGTGGTCAGTTCATGCTCACTGTAAGTATCCAGATGGCGTTGATTTCCTTAAATATGATGGAGTAGTTAATCTAGATCCATCATGCGAAAAAGAAATAGTTTATATGGAAAATAACATTAAAAATTTTTTACCATGCATCGTACAGTAACATTAACAGTAAAAAGTAAAGACTTAGGAAAAGTATTAAGTTCTTTAGAGATGAGTAAAGATTTCGAAGAGAATACTACGTTAACTCTTAGTATTGATATTGAAGACACAAAGAAAAATTATCAAGTTCTTTGTGGATCTCCTGAAGTTTTGGAATGGGATTTTATTGAAGAAGATAAAACAGAGGATGAAATGAAAGAATCAGTAAATCCTGTAACTGATATAGAAGAAGCAATAAAAACTGTTAAGGAGAGTCTTAATAAGGAAGAGTCTTTCTGGTCTGATAATATATATTCAGTTGCCGTAAATACAGGAAAAACTCTTGGGTATCTTGAAGGGTATGTTAAAACTTATGATGATATAATTGAATTTATCTTAATGTCTTGGAGATTATCAAAAAAATTCCCCAAATATTCAGTAGATTTCGTTCAAGAGTATATCCTTCCAGCAATTATCCAAAATCAAACAGATATTTCAGAAGTATCAAGCCTAGATCGAAAAATTCCTCACCTAATTGCATCTTATTATTCTGGAGTTAAAACAACAAAAGAAGTACTTAAAGATGTGATTAGGAAAGTTCAAGAATCATGGGAGATTATGAAAGAGACTGAAGATGTAGTTTCTTTGGTTGCATTGTTATTTGAAGGAAAGAAACTAGTAATATCATGACGGAAGAAATACTTAAAGATCTAAAAACTTGTTTAGGTTTAGATAACGTTGATGAAGCTATTCCTTATATCAATCAATGTATTCAAGCTAGAGATAGAATTTTATCGGAAGAATATTCTGATTTTAAACCAGGAAGCTTAGTTCTTGATACTAGAGATAATGAAATTGGTTTTGTAATTGGGCCAATTAATATGTATGGAGATATTAATACGGATAGTTTTGTTAAATTATCACACAACGCTAAAGTAAGTGATAAAAATACTACAATGTTAGTAGTGACTCGAGTAATTGGAGGTTTAGAGAATGAAAGACGTTCTAATTTTAGAGTTAGGTATATTAAACGAAGCTATCTAACACCATTAAAGATAGAGGAGAATAATCTCGATTACTCAACTAATAGTGTATCAGATCTTGATACTTTTTGTGGAAGTCAGTGTATTATGGAATGTACATCTGAGTGTAAACTATATAAATATAGAAGGAAAAAGTAATTAAAAACAGAATAATACTAGGAGGGAAACCTCTTAGTATTTTTTATCAAAGAATTATGAGTAAAAAATGGTTACATGGAGCTATACCTGCTCTACTAATTCATGGCTGTATAGGAACTGTTTATTGTTGGTCCTTATTGTATGATTATATAAAAGAATCTATTACTGGTAATTGTACTTGGGCATTTTCCTTAGCCATATTTTTCTTAGGGATTTCTGCAGCTTTTTTCGGTCCCTTAGTAGAAAAGAATGTAAAGAAAGCTGCAACTATAAGTTCTATCCTCTTTGGTTCTGGAATGATCTTATCTGGAGTAGCATGTTATATAAACTCTATTCCACTTCTTTACCTTAGTTACGGAGCAATTATGGGTACTGGAGTTGGAATTGGATATATCACCCCAGTAAAAACCCTGATGATGTGGTTCAAGAATAATAAAGGTCTTGCTACTGGACTTGCTATTATGGGATTTGGATTAGCGAAAGTAATAGCAACACCTCTTCTTAATTGGAGTATAGAAAGATGTGGAATATACTGTACTTTCTTCTCTTTTGGGGTTTGGTATACTTTGATTATGTTACTTGCTGCAATACTTCTTAAAAAACCAATAGAAGAAGGAAAAATAGAGAATACATCAAGACCCAAATTTAAATCACTTAAGGAATGGTTTGATAGGAAAAAACAACTCCTAAATCTACCAGCAATTACTACTATATGGTTGATTTTTTATTTAAATATCTCTTCTGGACTAGCAATTATAAGCTATGAGAAATATTATTACGAAACAGCTGGAATTGGAATAGTCTTGGGATTAGTATTTTCAGCTATATTTAATTCTCTTGGCCGTTTTGGAGTTGCTTGGTGGTCAGATTATTTTAAAAACCGTGGGAAACTTTTTGGAATAATCTTAACATTCTCTGTTCTTTCGGGAATTACAGCTTTTATGGCTCCAGGTTTTATTCCGGTAGCTGTACTTTTATGTAATGCTGGGTATGGGGCAATGTTTTCAATAATGCCTTCTGTTCTAGCTGATAGGTATGGAATGAAAGACGTATCTGAGATTCATGGATTAATACTTAGTGCTTGGGCTTTTGCTGGTCTTTCTGGAAATCAGTTTGCTAATCTTTTAGTAGGTATTCCAGAGAGTTCATATAAAACATTAATTCTTGGAAGTGTTGGGTTATATTGTATTGCTCTATCTTTAAGTGCTAAATTGTGGAATAAAGACTAAAAACCTTATATATGATATAATAAATAAGAAGTTATGAAAAGTAATAGAGCGTTTGAAATTTTATCTACATTAAGCTATGAACCGTGTTATTGTGAAGTAGATGAATCTATAATTGATTATAGTAATGCAGTTAGAGCAGTAGAAGAGGCTGAAAATGAAGTAATAGATCTGCTTAAGGAAAGTATATTAGCGAAATTTCAAAATGGGTCTACAAAAGATACTATAAAGATTATACTTGAAGAAACTATAAAAGAGTTTAAGGATGAAAAGTAAAGAAGGAGATAAATATTTAGGAAAACACCTGAATAGTATAAATGACTTATTAGAAGAAGGTCATGATCCGAAAGTTAGAGATCTGGTAGTTTATGAAGATGCAAAAATACTATCTGATATTTCTTATTTTGAGGGTTATGATGCTGGGGTGTCGGATGAAAGAAATAAGGAAGATTATGAAGTATGGATGGTCGAGTTATTCAAGAAAATCGCTGTAGATGGATTACCAAAAGAATATAAAGGCGGCCATTCTAAGATATGTGTTTGTTTTGTTCCGGCCGTTAATGGAGAACTTGACAGATATGTTATTGGATACTATAATTATAAAAAGAAAGGTTGGATGACTTGTTTATGTGAAGGATGTCAAGAATGTTTCCGGCCGACTCATTATCTAGAACTTCCGGCCGCTCATAAAATCAGAAAAGAATATGATGTAACTGGGCAAACTAGATCAACAAATTCATTTCCTGAAGTTCCTGATGGTGTATATCAAGGAAAATTCGGTGGACATGTTGGAATGATAGAGTATTTAGGAAAGGTCTATAACTTCACGTTCTTAAAAGGTATCGTTCAAGAAAATATTCCAAAAACAATAACAGTAATAGATGGATATGGATGGACTCTACTAAAAGATGGACCGATTGTACCAACCGTTTGAAACTATAACAAATTAAAAATAAAAAATTATGAAGAAAGAAAAATCAGAAGAAAAAGAAACATTAGAAGTTAACAAATTAATAACTAAGAAAGAAAAAATCAAGGATAATATTGTAGATATTATCGATATTGATGACGAAGAGACAGAGGAGTTTAAATTCTCTGGTGGAAAATTGGTAATAGATGACTCACTGAATGTAATTGGAAAGTGGGAATCTAAGAATTATACATCATTAGGAGATGGTGTTTATATGGGGTTTGTAAATAGCGGAGAACATGAAATAACGCTAATGGAAAGTAAGAAAAAGCACTCCAACATATTTGATTTTGGATTAGAGAATGGATATATCGCTATAAATAGAACTACACTCAAAGTAATCGTAAAGAATAAAAAAGGTTATATCGACTGTAGACATCTAACTCTAATCTGTGATTACCTGAAAAAATCTATCAATTCCAAAGAAAAAGAAATTAAATCTTTGGAAAATAGTATATCAAGAATTGAGTCACATCAAGCAACATTTTCTAGTGAAGAATCTAGGGGAACAGTATTAAAATCTCAGAAAGAGATATTATGTGAGCTCAATGAAAAATTACCCTCACAAAAGAAATTATATGAGGAACTTTCAATGAAGAGAGCCAAATTACTGCAAGAAGTTCAAGAAGAATATGAAAATTGCTTGAAATCTTCTAGTGAAATGGAAAAAGTCATGGAAGAACGGAAAAAATCTTATGATGCAGAGTTAGTTAAGTGTTATGGAAAAGAACATCCTACATCAGAAGATAAGAAAAATAAACACAAATCAGAAGAACTCGCCCTTCTCGAAAAATTATTGAAAGAAGGAAGAAAAACGATAGCTCTTATTAATTATAGAATTCCTAACTATGAAGATATGTTAGAAATTCTTAGCGGTAAGTCTATTAAAAGAAAATCAAAAAGAAAGGACGACGATGATTAAACTACTAAGATTACACAAGTTAATTTGGGGAATTCTAGTTATTATAGGAATTCTTCTTGAGATGGTAATTGTAGTACCAATCGTGTTTTTAGTGTTTATTTATAATTTTAGATTTAATCCAAGAAAAGTATGGGAAGCAATACATAGCGCAGACCTAGATTTTCAGAATAATTGGGGAGGTTATGCCTATCGTGATCATACTCCTTGGGATACGTTCAAAAGAAGATATAAATATACATTTAATCATATAGAGAACGAATCTAAAAGACAATAAAAAAGATAAAGTAGTAAGACATCAAAGCTTACTACTTTTATTTTCTATGTAAAAAAAGGGAATCTCAGAAACCCCGAAATCCTTATTAATGTATGAAAAAGAATTTTAAAGAAAAAGATGATTTTATATTTTTAAATAAAGAACGAGTTCGGCTTACAATGTTAGTTACTACTAATTATTATATGGAATGCAAGATTAATACTGCATTGATCTCCGAACTTTAAATTTAAATACGTGGCGGCTCATGTTATTAGTTACTACTAAATTATAGATTTGTAAACTATGCGATTTACTGTAACGATCACCGCCACGTAATTTAAAAAATATAAATAATTCTAAACTACAAGAGAAATCCTGTAGTTTTATTTTTTCTTCTCTGATACAAATAAAAAAAAGAACCTAGATTTTACTCTAAGTTCTTATTATTTTTCTATTCATTTACAGGAGGAAAGTCATCATTAATAACTTCTTCATTATCAATTAAACCCGCCTCTTTGTAGCAATTTCTTTTATTCTCCTTCATCCAGGCTACTAAACATCCTATTAAACCGAGAATAATTGCGATAAATCCTAATATCTTTTTCATAGTTTTCTTATTTATTTTTCATATATAAGATTTTTAAGCGGATTCTGTGTTATTTTTATCAATATATCTTTTTATTTCTGTTATTAAGTCTTCTTCGGTTGAAATTATTGGTGCAAAATAACTATCTAACATTTCTTCAATAGTTGAAAAATGTTTTGTTGAGTCTCTACCTTCTCTTTTTAATATTTTAGGAATTGCAAAATAAATTATATCAACTCCATGTTCTTTACACAAATTATACTTTATTAAATCTCGTTGTCTATGATTTTTAAATCCTTTCTCTCCTCCCATATAATTTACAGGAACAAAATGTTGTACTCCATGACCTTCTATTGCTAAGTTTAATTCTGGAATATAAAAATCTAATTCTAAATTCCTTTTATAAACTAACCAATCTAATGTATGACATCTTGGAATAAATTCTATTCCTAAAGATTCTAAAATTTTCCTAATAATAGTTTCTATAGTAGATTCTTTTCGTTCTGGATAAATTAATTTAGATAAATACCCTTCATTACTAGCTTTGTGATACTCCTGTGGAAAATTAATTAAAAATTCAGTAGGACTTTGAATATTGTTATTATCTATAAATTCTTGCATTTCTTCCGGAGTTTTATATTTGTCACCCCAATTAACAATACTTGCTTTATATTTCAATTGCGTTCTGATTCCTAAAGTTTTTGCTCTTCCATAAATTTTTGGATAAGTTCTTTCAAAAGACTTGGCAGAATATATATCTGGATGTGTATCAATAAACTCTTGAATATTTTCTACTGTATCGAATTTACCCGTTAAATTGTTCTTAATTCTATTCGGATATATTACCTTACTTCTTAATCCTAATTTGGATAGTTTAGCATATCCACTTAAAAATCGATTTCTAAAATCTTCAGGATTTTGAATTTCATTATCATCTATAAATTTCTGAGCTGATTCTAAATCATATATAGAATCCCAATTATTTATATTAGTATGTAATCTATTAGGATATACTACAGATCCAGCAAATTTATTTTTTAATAATTTTCGATAAATTCCACTAAATCTTTTCTTAAAATCAGTAGGATTCTGTATTTCATTATTATCTATAAATTTTTGATAATAATCAACAAATTCTTCTGGATTTGTTCTTTCTGGAAATATTAATTTAGAAATAATTCTTAAATTACTTGCCTTGTTATGTATAATTGGATAGTTAATTTTTAAATCAGAGGATGATATAATTTGATTATCTTCAATGAATTTATTAATCCTTTCTAGAGAATTTACATCTCTATATAATAAACTAGTTCTTCTATTCGGATAATTTACTTTATCGGCAAACTTCTTTCTAACTAAACGATTATAAATACTTGGATATCCTTTTTTAAAATCTAATGGTCTAGTAATTTTATTTTTATCTATAAACTGTTGAAAATCCTCAACAGTATTAAAGTCTTTTAAATCTAACGAATTACTATTATTCATTCCCGATTCAACGACAGACTTTTCTTCGCTTTGAGATTTAGGTAAGTTATTCATTTTTATTATATTTTTTTACTATTCATCTTAGACATCACAAGAAGGGAATTTCGGAGATAATAAAGTTTCCGGATCTCTATTATTTCCTACTTTTCCCTAAATCTAAAATGAATAACTAACAATAAAAGAAACACTAGATTAACTTATAATTTTATATAAATTTTTCTAATGTTCTTTCATGTATTAGGGTTTAACTTTCTTTGAGAAGCAAAAGAAAGACTTAGGATATTTCACCTAAGTCTTATATTATTTTTTACTTATTTACTTTTTCTTTCTCGATATCTAATTCCATCATTACAGAATCAGATACAATTATCTCAGAATTATTCCCTAAATCAAGATTAATGATATTTCCTGAAATTTCTCCATTTACCATTGCAAGAGCTAACTTATCCTCTACATATTTTGAAATATTTTTTGATAAATCTCGAGCTCCATACTTAGTATCTACTTGATCAATGATAAATTCTTTTAACTTCTCAGATATATTAAGTTTATATCCTTTTTTAGATAAACGATCGTTAAGTTTTTTAATTTCAAGATCAAATATCTTCATCATTTCAGGTCTTCCAAGTTCATTGAATATTACTATATTGCTAAGTCGTCCAATGAATTCAGGTCTAAAGAATTTTTCCATAGCTTTCATTACTATAGATCTATTACCTTTATTTTTTTCATCTTGACTTTGTTTATTGAATCCAAGTCCATTTCCTTTTTCAGATAACTGCTTACTTCCAATATTCGAACTTAGGAGGATAATGCAGTTCTTAAAACTTACCTCAAGGCCATTACTTAAATTGGCTCTACCTGTATCCAAAATTCCTAATAGTAAATCATAAACATCTTTGTGAGCCTTTTCAATCTCATCAAATACTACTACCATATTAGGATTAGTTCTTACTTTTTCAAAAACTGCTGTATCTGAATCAGACCCTACATATCCTGGGGCACTTCCAAGTAATCGGGATATAGAATAACTTTCAGTATATTCTCCCATATTAATAAGTAGTAGATTTTTTTCAACACTTTCAAAGAAAAGTTCTGCTATCTTCTTGGATATCAGTGTCTTACCTGAGCCTGTAGGCCCTACAAGAAATGCTGTACAAATAGGTTTATTTGGATCTTGTATATCGAGGATAGACTTTTGAATTGCAGTAACCATAGTATCAACTGCATCCTGCTGTCCAATAACCTCTTTTTCCAAAACTTTTTTCATATTTCTGATCTTAGTTGCTTCAGAATCCTTCATTTTATTTACTGGAACGTTAGAGATCTTAGAAACTACCATCAGAACATCATCTTCAGTTACTTCAGGCCATCTAGTAGAATCATTAATTTCACAATCAATTTTAGATTTTTCTTTTCTAAGTTCCTCTTTTAATAATATTTCAGTATCTCTTCTTTTCTGAGCTTCGTCAAAATCTTGTTTTTCTACTAGTTCAATTTTCTCTTTAACAACATTATCAATTGCCTTTTCAAGATTATCAATAGAACTAGTATCAACATTTTTCCTAAGTTTTGTTGCACTTGCTGCAATATCAATACAATCTATTGCTTTATCAGGAAAATGTCTATCATAAATATATCTTCCACTAAGCTCTACACAAAGTTTTAAAATATCATCTGTATATTTCACTTTATGATATTCCTCATATCTTCCTTTAAGTGTTTTCAATATTTCTAGAGTTTCTTCTTTATTAGGTTCATCTACTGTAACCGTCTGAAATCTTCTTTTAAGAGCACTATCCTTTTCAATATATTTCTTAAATTCCCTAGTTGTTGTAGACCCAAGACACCTAAATTTTCCTCTAGCTAATGGACCCTTAAGGATATTTGCACCATCTCCTTTACCATCATTTGAACCATTTCCTACAAGATTATGTATTTCATCAATATAGATAATTATTTCTGGATTATTTTCTACTTCTTTAATTATAGCATCTAAACGCTCTTCATATTGCATTATGTTAACTATATGAAAATATTTCTCATATAGATCAGTATATGATTTCAAGTTTATAAATATCTAAACTTGGCAAGTCTTTATACGTTACACTAAAGAATTATTATCTTTAGCTCGGCATTAAATTACTCAACTAAAAGCGTAAGTAGTTAAGGTTATTCGCCGAATTTACTAGCTTATAATTTAGAAAATCACTTTCCTAAACGGCCATTTTGTAATCACAACCTCTGAATTGGCAACCAGCCACTAAAGCGTTTAAATCTAACGAGAAGATCCTTTTATCTATCAATTCTCTAGGAACTTCTTTATTTACTATTTTCTGACACAATCCTTCAATAATCGCGGTCTTTCCACAACCAGCTTCAGCTAATAATATCCCGTTATTTTTCTTTCTACATGATAGAATCTCAATAATCTGTGAAATTTCCTTATCTCTACCTACAATTGGATCATATTCTCCGTTTTTTGCAGCTAAAGTCATATCAGTAGAGAATTTATCAAGGAAAGGAGTTCTAGAATTTGGATCTAGGTTTTCGGGTTCATTACTTCCTTGTCCAGCCATTTCAAACTCTCGATCTTCCTCTTCGCGACGTTTTTCAGAGTCTTCGTCGCCTTGGTTATAATCGAGAGTTTTTTCTTTAAGTTCGCCGCCGTTATTTTCCTCACAATTATCTTCTTGGTCTTTTATTCCAAGTTTCGTATCGAAGTCATTTATCTTCCAAAATAAACTCGTGAGGTCTCTTGCATCGGCGTCTAATTCATTTACAAGATACTTAGCAATCTTACTGAACTCTGCTTCTGGGAGTGAACACATAAGGAAAGCTAGTGTATCAATATCATCAGTCATCTCAGATTTTAAATTTATATCTGTCAGTTTATCCAAGATATAATTAACGGCCGGAGACAAGACAATCGAATCAGCGCCAGTATACAATTCAGAAGGCGCTGTGAATTTATTGTCTTCTCTAATTTCGGCCATTACATCCATTACAAACTCTCTAAGATCTTCTTCTGTACTAGGTTTTCCGATAAACAGATCTTTTAGGTAATCTCTTAGTTCTGGAATATCACCTTCATTATCTAGATAAGTTATAACTATCTGAGAAACTATATGATCTAGTGATATTTCTTTTCCCATAAACGAAACTACTTCTTCATGAGCTCTCTCGAAAAACTTTTTTAACTCTTGGGATAATTCAAATTTTGATGAATCTTTCATTTTTCTATTTGTTTAATTTTTATTATGTTTATCATCACATTATTAAGGAAATCATCGGTAAATTTTATATCTATTTTTTGCTTCAGAGATATAATCATTAATATCTTCTTGAGTAATAGTTATATCTTTTATGTTTTTAAATTTGTTAGCCCAATCACTACACCAACTTCTCCAACTAGTATCACCTTCAAGTTCTTTTATGTACTCAAGAATTTCTCCTTCTCCTTTAATATTTCTTTTTGGGACCCACCCCAAACAATTCTCGAAGGATTCATTTCGATCATATATTGATTTTACTTTTATCGAAATTTTCTTTTTCTTCTTCAACCACTTAAAGAAATCTTTTATAGGATTTGGATACATTAACTTCGGAAACTTATAAATCTCATAATCTTCAGTTACAACTATATAAATCCTTGATTCTTTTCCTAAGGTCGGTGTTTTAAGAAATGGAAGATCGACTCGTTTGGCATCTATATAAACCTTAGTATTCCACCATCTAAAAGTATCTGGTTTATTTGTATCTTTTACTTGATATAACATAAAATCTCCAGAAATATCAATAACATTTACAGCTAAACCTGTTTTTCCAGTAGAATCATCTATGACTACTTGAGAATTTCCTTCTTCAAAGAGATCCATAACTTGAGATGCACCATGTTCTACTATATAAAGTGTTTTCCCTGTTAGATTATCAATAGTTTCTAAGTCTTTCTTATCTCCTTCTGAAAGTTCTACAAACATATACCCATCTTTACGCGTTACAGATCTAGTTCCAGTAATTCGGTCTAATTTTGTTTTCTTTACTAATTCTTCTGGTTTCATATTAAATTATTCTCGGTTCATTAATAATTCCTTTATCAATTAGATAGTTTCGATAGAGAAGATTTATAACAAATTCAGGTGATTTACAACAAAATTCTCTATCTACTACCTTTAGATTTTTCAATAGTTCAAATAAAGAAACTTCAGGTAAATATTCTTTCCTACAACAAATGCTATTATTTCTATTTACAATATCTAATCTTGAATCTGTATAAATTAATTTTTTCTCTCGATTTAGTATATTTATTATTTTTCTATTAGAAAGTTTTTTACAGATATACCCTTCTGTAACAAAATATAAAAATACCTCAGATAAAGAAGCTAGACGTACATCCTTTTCTAATTGAATTCCTTCAAAAAATTTTAACACATAAGTTTTATCAAAAAGATTTTTATAATTATTCCTAGATAAAATATATCTTGAGTGTAAAAATGGAAAAGTATATAATAAATCTTCTTTATTTGAAGAAGAAATTTCTAAGTAAGTGTATTTTGCTCCTTTAAAATTTATATAACTTAATAACATACTTACTTTCCCCATTTTAAATTTATTTTTGGTTCTCCAGTAATTTTTCCAGTATCTATAAGATAATTTCGAAAGATTATAGTTTTTAGAAATCCTGTTACAGTTTTAAATTTCTTTTCAGGGATAGGAACCACAGAAGTCAGAATATCCTTTCTAGTAAATGAGTTTAATTCGTACTCCCTGATTAATCGGGTTCCTGGTTGTTTATTCAACGATTCTACTTCCATTATAAATGAAAGTTGTATCATTGGATCTTTATAAAGTCTTTTTGACATAGAATTAAGATTTGAAATTTTTGGACGGTCAATTGAGGATGCTAAAACTAATCCTACTTTAGAGAAATCCATTAATTGTATTGGTCTTTCTTTTTCGAATTTTTCTAAGTATGGTTTTAATTTTACTTCGTCCTGTACAATTTCAAAACTAAATCCAGGTTCTGCAAACACTTCGAATCTACCATAATCTACATAAGGTATTGTAATTTTTTCTGTAGAATTTGATTCTGTAAGTACTGTATAATATACTGTGAATACATTTTGTATAACACATTGATAAACTTTTACATCCATTCTTCTATAGTATTATCATTCCACTTCACCCTAGCATATACATCTGGGGCATTATCTAATCTCAATTCTAAATTTTTAAAATCCTCTCTGAATTCTTGAGGTAGTTCGAATACTTTATTTATTACCTCCTTCATAATTTCTCGAGCCTTTAATTGTCTGGCTTTCTTTCTCCATACTCTGGGACAAAATACGGCCGGAACATATATAAAGTGATCAGAAGCGGCGGATATATCTGTTATAACTACCTCAGAGGGATCTATCTCAAGTTTTTCATACTCTGGGGTGTTCCAGTATCCATATTCATTTTTCTTTGGTTCCTTAGAAAAACATAAATACTTATCTCCTTCTTTAACAAACCATAAACTTCCGCCGCTAAACTCCTCTTTATACTTCTCTAATAAATCGGCCGGCGTAGATAGTCTCGGATCTTCATCAAAATAATCTTGAAGAATTTGTTTTATTTCTCCAATTATTTTTCCAGAGGCTAATCTAAATTCTGTCATTATACATTCTCCTGTAATTGGAACTGTAAAATTCGTAGTAGGTTGGAGATTTTTTATTCTTTCAACTTCGGAGAGAAATGATTCAGTTTGACCTGGCATATTCCAACAAGGTTTATGGTTCATATTATCAGCTTCAATTAACTTCATTTCATCCGTCAAGTTATCTCCAAGAAGTCTGATAAGTTGACGAGTTTTCTTTGGTTTTCCTGTATATAGTCCTCGAGAATAATCATAGAGTTGTTTAATACACATATGATTCTCAACTAGGAAAACAACTTTATCAATTACTTCTCCTGGGTATTTAAGATTAATCAGGATTTCTCTTGTTTCTTTTGCTGACTCTTTATCATGTCCATGAAATGAAAATGATCCATCTTCTTTTACTTGATAACATATTGGTTTAGAAACATCATGAAAGAGGGCTGCTAACCTAAGTTCAAGATTTGCTCCGCCTTGAATTACATGACCCAATACAGCAAGAGAATGTTCGCCCCAAGTTTTATCATGATACTTATTATTCTGTACGAAACCGATATTTAATTGAAAAATCTTAGAAATTCTCCACATAAGACATTTTCCAATTAATTCTATAATTCCCCGTACTGCATTCTTTGACATTAGAATCTTAGTAAATTCATCTCTAATCCTTTCCATACTAAGAGCTGAATATTCTGGAATATTATCAATCTTAGAGTATGTTTCCTCAGAAATAGTAAACATTTTAGTACAGGCAAATCTGATTGCTCTTAACATTCTAAGAGGATCATCTTTAAAAGTCTGTTCAGGATCAAGAGGCGTTCTTAAGATTCTATTCTTACAATCATCTAAACCTTTCCCTGTTGGATCTAATACTTCTCCAGTTAATAAATTTTTATACAATGCGTTACAACAAAAATCACGTCTAAAAGCATCTTCAGTGATATTAGTTTGCTGTACTGTATCTGGTCTTCTTGGTCCCTGATTATAAGTTTCAATTCTAGGCACAACACATTCTATATCTATCTTTTCATTGGTTCCTATGTCTAATGAAAATTTTCCCGTTTTAAATCTATTATAAGTAACAAAACCAGAACATTCAGGCTTTGTTTTTAGAAAATCTATAAAGAGATCTGTTCCCTCTGGATAATCAATACACAGGTCTATATCCTTTGGAGTTTTTCCTAGAACTAAATCTCTGACACATCCACCAACTAGATAGATTTTTTCCTTGAATTTACAATCTTGAACTATTTCTTTTAATAATTCAACTGCTTTTTCATAATCATTTTTCTTCATAATCGTTTATTGTTTTAATCACATATAAGGAAAATAAACTACCCTGGAAGATTTATTTTCTCCAAGGTAGTAAATAATTATTATTGTTCGGCTTTTCTATACACTCTTACTATAGTTGCTAGATTAAGAATTACTATAAATCCAGATATAATTATAGTAATTAAATTTATAAAAGGTATTTGAATGAAATTATAAGAATCCAATTCAATATGATTCCAATAATCTTTTTGATATCCACTAAGTAAACAATCTGAATAATTTTCTATGTTTAACTTTGTTCCAGGCTTAAGAGATTTTTCCAAAATATATTTTTCAAACTTCTTATCTCTATCCCAACTAAAAGATCCAGACCAAGTTATAGTATCATTTTCATCAATACCTATACAAAATATTGCTTCATTTTCTTTTCCTCCAGACCAGAATGATCTTTGAAGTTCTGTTTTATTCTTATAGCTATTTTGCCAAACTAAAAGAATAGGTTTGAACATAGGATCAAGGGAACATATATAACCAATTTTTCTTTCTAGAGAATCAGGAATATTGATACCATATACGAAATTTTGTCTAGGTTCTAAAATATTATCTGAATTTACAACTCTACCAATACTATATCTCATAAATAATCTTTTCTTCAAAGCTTCTGATATATCTACATCATATAACTTATAGATCGGTAAGATATTATTCATGTAGTTATAGTAATTAACTGGTTTTGAGAATATTAATGCAGTTTCAGGATTACTATTCCACTTAGATCTACACATATGCCAACTCTTATTCTGTGGATGTATGATATCTTCCTTGTTTTTCCATAATCCTTGAAAATACATAAAAGTATTTTTCGAAATTTCAATCTCTACTTCTTCACCAGTATCAAAATCATCATAAACTAGGTAATAAACATCTTCATGAGTAACATCTTTTCCATCTACTTTTTCTATCCAATTACTGTAATGTTTTATATACCTAGCTGAGTATTCAACTAGTTTTGTATCTACTGGCTTATTTAAAGTAAATGCAAAAAATACAATAAATATAGCCATAACTGAAGGTAAGACGAAAAATATATTCGGCTTATCTTTTTTCAATCGATTTTTAACTTTAACAAGTATAAATACTGTTATTAATAACAGTATTACAACAGTTATAAATAAATATTCCATAGGCTTTTTTAAAAACTTATTAATTTTCTTTTTCTAAGCAAATCTCCAACTACTGGATTCCATTCTATTGCATCTTTAATAGTCTTTTCTGGATAAGTACAGGTATGAAAGTTTTCTGCAAAAATGGTTTCTGTAATAATTATCTTTCCATAATCACCCATATCAGATTCAAAAAATATATTTAAAGAGTCTCTAAATATTCCATCATCTCCTGGAGTTAAAAAAAGATTATCAGTATCTTTTTCAATAGACCCTAAGAAAATAAGATCTTCTCTAGGCTTCTTAACTCCCATTGAGGAATCTGCATACCAAAGGTGATGTTCATATTTCCATGAATGAACCTCATATTCTCTAAGATCTCCAGGAAAACCACCTAACTCTGGAGTTCCTTCACTTCCATAAATTACACAAGGTTTCCATCCTCCATTAATATATTGAAGTTCGAAAAGATACTTTGGATAATCTTCATGGATTAAAATATCACCTTCATAAATTCCACTAGTTATAAGTTCACCAACAGATTTATGTGAAACTCTACTCCAAATAAAAGATCTCTCTTCTTCATCAACTCGACTATCATTAATTATAATTAAACAAGAACTGTCATAAGTAGATATTCTAAGAGATCCATACACGAAATTCAATGAATCATATAGACTCATTCCAATAGGTATTCCTCTAAAACTCTTGTCAATACTACTTCCATGTTTTTCTGCAAAGTATTTTTCAAGTAATCTACAACTCATTTTTTTCTCTTTTCTTGTTTTAATCTTAATAACTCTTTTGACAAAGTAGGATCATTATGAGAGATGCCATCCAAGATATCATAATAAATACCCCAAATGGATCTTACAAATGCTAATCGTTTCGACACAAGCATATAAGTTCCATTCATTAAGGGCAGTTTAGATTCTTTCATAGAACTGTAAAGAGCACTAAGACGTAAGTATCTCTTATGCCACTTCAAAAGTTCTGGCATAGCTGTCTTTTCAGATAAACCCATTTCTCCAAGAACTTCTTTAACATCCTCTGGAAGTTCATCAAAAAACATATTATAACTTTTCTGCAAAGATTCTTTATCTTCAATCATAGTGTTTTATCTTCACTTAATTTCTCTACTACTTGATCCCATGTTAAATCACAAAGATCATCTATCCAGGAATCAATATAATATAATTTATCCGAATCTTTAATAACACCAAATAGAATTGGATCCTTTTTAATTCTCTCCTCTTCAGCTTTTTCATATTCTGTTAAACTGAATGATTTTCCGGTAGGATCATAGTACAGAATTACGTAGTTATCAAATACTTGTAAATTATCTGCCAGTACTTTCTTTTCAGCAACTGAATCTGGAATTACTCTTGTGAAATTCTTAATATAATCAATATCAAGTTGTTTTTCACATTTTTTCTGAAGAGTTACTAGATCCGACATTGTAATATAATGATTAATTCCAGAAACTGCTAGAACTGATTCATAAATATGTATAACTAATTCTGAAATTAATTTTTCGAGTTGAGCTTGTTGATTTAATACAGTAGCTTTATGAATTAAGCTCATATAAGCTTCAGTACGTTCTTTAAACTCTTTTTCTTTTCCAGCTAATATCTTAACTTGATCAAACAATTCTATTACATTTATTTCATACAGCTTTTTCGGTTCCTCTATCTTATCCTCAGTAATTGTCTTTTTTCTCTTTCCAAATAATTTTTCTAAGAAACCTTTCTTCTCTTTCTTATTCCCCGAAGAATTCATATTAGTATTAACATATTTAACAGAATCATCATTATTATTTACGAAAATTTGATTCCGAATTCTACCTGAGATTAAAGAATTATTTTCCTTCAGAATTTTTAATAGCTTTTCTGAAATTGATATATTAAATTTCCTAGCATTTGAGTCTCCAAGAAATTCCTTAACTCTAGATAAACCTTTTAGAATTTTATCTGTAGCTTCTATTTCTTTCTCACCTTCTAAGAAAAGAAATTGTCCTGGAGTTATTGAATCAGGATCTGTATTTACTATTCTATTAAAATTTATATTTACTTCAGATTCCTTAAGGTCTTCCTTTGAACTTAAAGTTACTTTCTTGGTCGTATCTTTTACTAGATTTTTATACTTCAATAAATTTTCATCTACTACGATACCACCTTCAAACAATGTAATTTTGTTTCCTTTTTCTAATAATTTCATAATCTGTATAATATTTGTGAGTTTTTATTTCCTAGTTCACCTCTAATCTTTTCTATCAAAACCCTTTTTAAATTTGGATGAAGACCTGACATTGATGTTATAAATAAACATTTCTCTTCCGAATTTTCTATAATACTAAATATTATAGGAAGCATATACATAAGAATTCTAAATCCTGATCCATGATCAATTATACTTAATAATCCAGTTGGATCATGATCTGTTATTATCCTCCAGTCTTCAGTTATCTTATTTATTCCAAAACCTAAATCAGGAATAATATTTCTTACTTTCTCTTGAACTGACTTGGAATATTTCGTAAGCTCTTTAATAAATGTATCAATACCCCATCTAAATTCCTTACTTGGATCAGATATTATTAAATCTTTTTCAAAAAATTTACCTATTCCATAAGATATATTGGGATAATCATAGGATAAATTAGAAATAAAAGAAGTAATAAATTTTGTTGATTTATAAACTTCATATAAATTTAATAAAATTTCTTCATCCTCCCCAGTTCCTTTAAATCCTGCTCCTATACTTATTTCATATTGATCTACGTATACAGCTAATTTTTGATCTACAACAAGGGATTCAGATATAAACTCATCTAACGTAAAGATAACACTATATCCTATATCATAATCTTCAGAACAAAGAGTTATAGACATTTCAATAGGTTCTATAGGATCATATGGTCTAAAATCTACTTTACTAACTTTTTTCAGTAAAAATTTACCAATTCCTTTGAGAAATTCATCTAAAGATATATCTACTTTGTAATCAACATCACTGCTTATTAACTCTGTAAGTCCAGTCGGAGAAAATCCTATTGATATTTCTTCTTTACATGCGAAAAAATTTTTTAATCTTAAATTTTTTATTCTCATTTTAATTTTCTTTGATCATAGTTAAGGCTATTAGAGTTTTATATCTTTCTTATGTACATTTCCCTTAAAAACCTTATATATGGAAATTATTGTTAATGAAAATTGCTTTAGTCAATAAGTCTGGTCTGCGAAGATCGGGCTTATTTTTTTTTGGCCTGAGAATCTTATACTTGAAATAAAAACCTAAAAGAATGGAAAGATTAGAACAAATTTTTGAAAATGAAGTATTAAAAAATCTAAAAGAAGGTAAAATTAGTGGGAAATCTATCAAAGAACTTCCAGTATTATTTGAGAAGAGGAAAAGAAATGATAAATACACCCACTCTGAGTTATCATACATTATGAAACTTAATGACCTAGGAATATCTTATAGATTAATCGCTAAATCTATATCTAGAACTGAAACATCTGTTAGAAATAGATGTGTTAAGTTTAGAACAGAAAATGGAACTTATAATAAGGGTCATATAGAAGAAAAATATAATCTTAACGATAAATTCTTAAAATATCTTGAAAAAGAAGATAGAGTAATGACTATCTTAGATGCTTATTCAGGGAGTAAGTCATTTTGGACAAAATATGAAAAGGGAAGAGTAGTATTAACAAATGATATAAATAAAGATTATCCAGCTAAATTACATTTTCCTGCTGAAGATCTTGTTAAGGTATTATATGAGAAAGAATATGAATTTGACGTTGTAGATCTAGATCCATTTAATACTCCAATGAAATGTTTTGATAATGCAATTAAGATTTGTAATAGAGGATTAATCATGACTTTCGGGGATAAACGAGGAATAATAAGTAATAAAAACTTAGCAAAAGAACGTTATGGATGTAGGGTCTATGATGAAAGAAAAATAATACAACATTATATCAGAAGAGCTAAGAAATTTGGAGTGAAACTTAGAGTATGGAAATTTGTAAAATGGAAAATGACATGGAGAGTTTACTTTAAAGTACTAACCCCGAGTTCCTTATAAATGTATTAATAAAAAAAATTAAACAATTATGAAAGTAAGATTTTTATCTACAAAGTTTTATGTGAGCGAAAAAAGAAGAACAGTAACTTGTGTTATGACTGCAAAATTAGACGATAGAAAGTCTGGTCAAAACAATTTCCGATTTACATGGGAAGGGGAAGAGAGATTCTTAGAACCTTTCGAAGTTATAACAGTTGCCCGTTGTCACAAAGATGATAAATTCGATGAGACAAAAGGAAGACGTATCGCTGAATCTAAAGCTAAACGTTTAGTTTATTCAGAAGGAATTCAACGAGGAAGAATGATACTAAAAGCAGAAAATGCTTATCGGAAAGAGTTGGAAACATTTGTAGAAAATACAGTAAAGTATAAAGAAAAAGAAGTAGCTCATACATCTATTGTAATGGGATAAAAAAGAAAATAAGAGAGGATTTAACTTGACTTTTAATTAGTCAAGACCTCTCTTATTATTTTTATAGTCCTTCAGCAACTGAATTAAGAATCGAATCTAGGATCACCTTTTCAGTTGTTGTTTTTATTTTCTTCATTTTATATTCACCAGTACCTAAATAAATTATAGTATATTCGATAATATCTGAAGATTCTCTTTTCAGTTCAAATAAAACCATAGATGAATATACTAAAGTTATTTGATCAGGATAATCATTAGCAACGTACAAAGGATCTCCAAAAACATCTGATATTTCTTTAACTATATTCTTCAGATTTATCATAATGCTGCTAAGTAACGATATATATAATTCTCAATATCTTCATAGGATATAGTGATAAGTTCTTCAGTTGGAAGTTCACCTTCTGGTTCAGTTCTAATTATATACATAGGTACTTTAGAAGCATCAGGTCCTATCTCATCAGAATGAATTAAGAATACTGTTGGAATTCTTACTCCAGTTAGTTGTAGATAATGAGTCTTAACAACTGTAGAATAATATTGAAATGACCCTTTCCCTAGCTCTTTACATATATTTTCGAAAATCTTAGTAATTCTTTTATTTTCCATTAGTATCTAAAATCTCGATAAGATTTGTAAAAATAGTAATACCCTGGACCTCCATTTAAAGTTGGTCTTGGATCTACTCTAAATACTAAAAATTCCGGTGGAAGTGGTGGAAGCTGAATTGTATCTCTCCATCTAAACTTTATACGTTCTGGATCTCTTTGACTATCTAAACCAACTCCAATACCTTCTATATAACACAATCCATTATCTAAAATCTTTAACATCAAAGGAGCTTCATCTCCAATTGCACCTGATTCTACATAAGGATCATATATAAATATCTCACCAGGTTTTAGATTTTGATATTCCATAAGACTAAGATGATCATTTCCTATTCCTGGAAATCCAAGTTTCATTTCTGTCATTCTGGACTTCATTTTATTAACTTGATCTGGCCAAGTCTTAGAAAAACCTCTTTTTCTGGCGAATTTTATAAGAATATCATCATTTACCATTTCTTATATAATTTTTAATATATTTATAAACATCTGTAATTAACCCTGTAGTCTCTTTATCTTGAAATAATTCATCAGATATTAAATTATCATCTACTAAATCTTTCAAAAGCTTTGTTATATCATCACTGTTACTAAATGAAACTATATTTGTTATATGATAATATTGAGACTTATCTCCGATATATGTAAAAGTTAATTTGACATATGGAAGTCTTACTAAATCATATGAACCATCCTGATTTTGAGACTCTGAAATCAAACATTCTCCTGAAATATTAGTATAACTGTAAAGATCAAGAATTGTTTTTCCTGGAATACATTTAAGATAATTAAAATTCTTTACTATTTCGGTGTCCGAACTTCCTCCAGTAACCACTACATTATTATGCATCTTAGAATGTGTTTCTGTTTTCTTAAAGAATCCAAAAACTTTTTTCTCTGTTGTGTACTTTTCTTCATAAACAAAGTAGAACTTATGATCTTCAAGTTTTAATGATTCTGGATTTATTTCTATCTTTGTAACTCTATAATCTTTAATTGAGGGTAAGTCGTTAAATAATCTTCCTATTTTCATCATAATTTAACATTTTTTATTAATTTACTTGAAGTTCTATCATAAAATAAATCCTTATCAGTAAGTAGACCCTTTTCATATAATAGATTAAGAAACTCATTTAATTCTTTTTCTGTTTTAAATGTATATTCTTTTCTTCTTATATTATTCCCATACATATCGATTTTATAGTAAATTATAATATATGGAAGTCTATATACTTTATAAGATCCATCAGAATACATATCTTCTCCTATTATTCCATCCTTAACACCACAATAAAATACTGAATTTGGAAGTCTTATAGATTGTCCCGGTTCAATATTTTCATATTTTCTAGATTCTTGTGAGTAAATCATATCTCTCATATAATTCTTTTGACGACATTTGATAAACCCAAGGAACTTTTTTGTATATTCTGGATAAAATCGATATCTTTCTTCTAAAACAATTGATTTTTCAATTGATACTGAGATAATCAATTCTTTTGTAAAAATTAATTTTTCTAATGTTATCATAATAGTAAAAGTAGTTTTTCTGGTCGATCCCAATAAGCTTCTATTGCTGATTTCAAATATTCATATGCATTAGTCTTTGGGATATCAGGATTGTAATGTAAAATGAAATCTCGAATTTTCATTCTATACATTCTAAATTTCTTCAACATAAAATCATTATCTCCACCTGGACACTCTGGATTTTGATAAGCTTGTTCCTTGTAAGACTGAATAATATTATACAATCTATCTCCAAGTTCAATACTATAACCAGCAGAATATGGTCCTTGGTTATGATTTTCTTCAATTAATTTTCCAGATTCCCAAGCTTCTTTTTTATACTCTACTTCTTTTCTAACGTTTCTAAGATATCTTTGATGACGTCTTTCTTTTTTTCTTTTACTACTAGTCATACTGTTCTTTTATATATGAATAATTTATCTTTATTACCATCTATTACAAACTTCCAATCTTTCCGAAATATTACTTTAAGGAAATCAATATAATCAGAAAAACCGATCCCAAGTTGAGGTTTCATCCCATTTAAGAATATTTTATCAACTGAAGATATTCTTATAGTTCCATAATAACCTTGTAAATTTTCACGAGGGTCTTTTAATACAGGATTAACGGAAGCAACAATATTACTAATTTTATAGTCAGTTACTATAACTTCAATACATTTCCGTATAGATTTAACATATTCCTTATACTCTTTTGACCCTAAAGTTCTCTTAAGATCATAGGCTGCATATAAAACATCATAATTAATGCTTCTACACAACTCTTCTCCATACTGATAAAAAATATCTATAAAACTAGAATAAGGTGAATCATCAATAATATCTAAGATCTCAGATTTTCTAGGATAACCAATAAAAGCTTCGAATTTAGTTTGAATACACCAACCCTCATTATTTAAAATCGAGAGTAAAGTTTTAAGTTGTTCAATATTAGTACTTTCACTCATCGAAAACTTGTTCTTCTGAAATTGGTAATACTGGAAGTTGCTGAATTTCTTCGAGAGTCATAAGGATCTCTGCTACCTTCATAATAACCTCCTCACACTCTTCCGATTTTACTTTTGGAGGAATTGTTCTTACTATCCTTCCAAATAATTCCTTAATATCTTTATATTTTTCAGTATCAGGAAGACTTAGAGATAAAGTTCTAGTATCTTGTCTAAGTCCTCGTACTGTGTGAATATATTGACATCTAGGACGATTATCAATTCTTCTATAATAAATTATGTTTCTAGCTCTAGCTAAAATACAATTTATTCTAAAGTCCATTTCTTGTTCGTTCATAATTCTCATATTTTTTAATTACATTATTAAGGGATTCAAATCTTTTCGGATCACTATTTATAAATCTTCTATAAAATATTTCTTTTTCTACAGCGTAACCTAATTCAAAATAATTTATTAAAGAATAACCCATAACGATACCAGTACCAATATCACTGAAACGAATAGAAAAAACATCTCTTAATCTATTATTTCCATCAAAAAACCAAAACTCATTCTGTTGATTTACTCCAATAAAATTACCTAAGAGATCAAAATACTTAGATTTATATAATCCTTCCATTGCTTTAGAAGATAAAATTTCTAATTTCTGATCTGTCTCCCATAAATACTCTTTAATTTCAAGAGACCTAAGTTCTCCGAGAGTTGGAAAAAGAATATTAGTATAATTATTCCAATCAGCCCAAGGAATTAAAATTTCTAGGTCTTTTCCATACAAAGGTGGTTTTTCTGGATTTACTTTCAAACATTTTTCATACAACTGTAATCCTTTTTTTACATCCGAAGTATAAATTGAAATATAACTAATCATAATTACTACTAACTGCTATATATCTATTATTATCTAGATCTACTAATACTAAACATATTTTACCACCTGACATATAAAATAAATCACCTTCCCAAAATTCATTCCTATTAACTCCAACTTCTTTCCAAGCTTTTCTAAAGGATGTTATTAAATAATCTTTAGTATAAAAGTTAGTTATTATAGATGATTTAGATATATTAACAATCTCTATAAACTTTTTAGAAATCGAACTTCCTGAAATAAATCCAAAAGGCATAACTAATTCTTCTAGGTCTTTCTTTAATGATAGCATCCTCGAAACATTAAGATATTTCTCATTAATTGGATGTGTCGGTTCTTTTACTTCTCCTAAACTAAAGAAATAATCATATAGCTCAGAAAATTCAGGATAAAACTCTTCAATTATCTTAGGATCCGCTGTTATAAGTTCGGCCGTATTATTTTCCCATCGAACCTTACAATATTGTCTAAACTTTTTATTTAAATCTAATCCAGAACATAAGACTTTTAATAAAAACCCATTATCCTTCATTATCATGTATAATATAATTTGTTAAATATGGAGTAATTACAAAACGGCCGGAAGAAAACAGCGAAATATCTAAAACCTTGATCCTCCAATCTCTCTCAGGTGGTAAAGGAAATTCATCATTATTTTCAAAAGTAGTGTAATAATATCCATAAGGTAAACTTTTTTTATAAAAGCTATCTAACCCGGAGATATCTACTCTTGCATCATTTCCATCACTTATAAAAGGATTACTTAAAAGATCCTTAAAACTCTTTTCCAGGTTTCTTGTAAAATCATGTTTGAATGTTTTGACCTCCGTTTCTATTTCTCTACCACCAAAAGAATATTTACTTGAAAAATATCTATATATCTCCTTAAGTCTGGTGAAAGAGATCTTATAATCAAACTTTCCTCCCGTTAAACAAAAAACAGTTCGAAAAATATGAAACTCTGGATAAAATTCCTGAACTGCGTCAGAAATTATAGGCTCAAGATAATCATTAAATGGTGTTGTGATATACTCTTGATAAAACTTACAATATTCATGAAATTTTTGATCCATTGAAACTTCAGGATCTGACAAAATATTTATTATATTATTCTTTTCCATAATAAGAAGATAAAAAGAGCTGCCTGGAAATTCCAAACAACTCTCTTGATTATTATTTCTTTCTAATGATTTCGTCAATAATTCCAAAATCTAATGCTTCCTGTGCAGTCATCCAACTATCTCTATCACAAAGTTTTTCAACCTCTTCATAAGTTTTTCCTGTCTGCTCTACGATAGTTTCATAAAGATCTTTTTTTAGCCTCAAGATTTCTTTACATTCAATTTCTATCATACTTGCTTGACCACTTGCCCCACCGAGCGGTTGATGACACATTATTGTTGCCCTTCTAAGTGCTGAACGCTTACCTTTAGTTCCACACATCAAAATCATAGCACCAAATGAAGCTGCTAAACCAGTACAAACAGTTCTAATATCTGATTCTACAAAATCCATACAGTCAAGTATTGAATTTCCACTATAAACTTCTCCACCTGGGCTATTCACATACATAGTAATATCTGCATTTTCTACAGAATCTAGATATAATAATTGAGAAACTACTATATTTGCACTATCTGAATTTACATCTGTACCGAAGAAAATTTGACGTTTGCTCATAAGCTTAGAAAAAATATCTAGCTGAGACATATTTCTTTCAGACTCCTCAAGAATATATGGATTGATATAACCTCCTCTAGCTTCTGACATTTTATGAAGTTTATCATCAAAACTAGTCATCTTAAAAGGATTCTGAGATTTATAAAAACTTCTAAAATCTTTAATTGTTTTATTTTCCATAATTTATAATAATTAAATGTTTTTATTCAATTATAAGATTTTGAAGCTTAGAAAAAGAAAAATCCCCAATCTTCACAGACTAGGGATTCCTATTAAACCTTAAAAACTAATACTAACAAACAAAACACATATCGGTGTTTATCATTAATAAGATTCTGAATCGTTGTAAGGAGCAAAAAAGAAGAAGACCGGATTTCTCACAGTCTTCTTTTTGTTTTTAACCTGGAAATTTATAAACATAAACAGGTTCTTTTTCAAATCCTAAGTCTTCAACGATACAAGGGAATAAATATTCTGAATGTAACCGTCGGATGATTCTAGGAAATAATTCTTGATCTCCTCGATTTTGTAAGTTATTTACAAACTTATACATCTTAGGTCTTCCATCAGCTGCTACAATCTCTAAATTATCTATCCACGTATTCCAGATTCTTTGAGCTTGTTCTTCAGAGAGTGCTAAGATGTAATATCCTTTCCATCTATAAACATTGAAATTTGTTGGGACAATTGAAAAAATTCCATCTGTATATACTCTTTCACCTAACCCATCAAGAGTTATGTAATAAATTGGCTTAGGAGAATCCAATTTTATAACTTTTTCAACATTAGTAACTTTGTACTCCTTTTCTCTTTCAATTTCAGGAAAACCGATAATTTCTGGAGATATTACAAGTTTAACCCCAATTCTTAAGATTCCATCTTCTCTGACATAATTAATTCCTTGTTTTTGTTTTAATTCTTTTTCCATGATTCTTGGATTTTATTGGTTTATCTCAAAAGTAAGGTTTTAAGACTTTTTCCAAGAAAAGGATCTATCAGTTAAATCAACTTTTATTCCTTCTATCTTTGACGATGAAGTTATTCCAGGGAGTCTTATTAACCTTCCAAATTTCTTTAGGAAGGCTCTATATTCCCCAAGTTTTAGAATATCAGTACCTTGCGCCGGTAATATAATAAATTTTGAATATTCTTCATAAATTTTAATAGCTGATTCCTTAGATTTAGCAAATATAAAATACCAACAAAAATCAATATCCGGCGCCTCTATTTCTACTTTATAAACTTCCATAACTCCTATAACATTCCCATTCTTTCTAAAATTGTTTCAATAGCCTCCCAATCAACACAAGAGGTATATATAGTTTTTATTTCTCCAGTATCGAAATTTACATACTCGGCTTCACCCCATCTAATAGGTATTCCAAGAGCTGTATCATCTATCAAGAAATCTCCTAAAACTTTTCTTGCATATCCTATTACACCTTCTTCCTCTGGATTATCATTTACACAATACAGTGGAATTTCTCTTTCTCGAAACCATCTCTCAGCTTCTTCTAATGATGTTTCAGTTCTAAATTTTCCTCCAATATAATTATATGGATTATTTCTAGAATTATTCCGACAAGTCCAAAGAATCAATCTATGTCCAGCAGAAACTATCCTTTTTAAAACCCTTTCAGCTCCTGTATCAACCTCTGAAAAACCGGGTTCAGGAAGATTAGGAACACAAGTGCCATCGAAGTCTATCAAAAAAGTTGCCATAAATTTTCTATAGGTTTTGAGTTAATAAAAATCTTTTCAATCTCAGGAGAAATTGGTTTATTATGATAAAAATAATCAATCCAATTAGATATAACTATTTCTGCTGTAACTCCCCAAGGAACATAAAACACTCGAGATTCAGATATAGTATTCCTAAGTTCTTTGATAAAATCTTTTTGTTTTAAAATAGGTGGATATTTATATTTCCATCTACATAGAAAAAATTCTTTAATCTCCTTAAGTTTTTCATCTGTAATCTCTCCAGAATTATTAAGTGTTATTGGAAACCAATCGCTCATTTCACTCGTAAAAATAAGTATATCCAATTTTAATATTAAAATATATCTTCCTCTGTTATTTTCCATCTTTTGAATTCTTGTTCATAATTCTTTCTTTTCGGAGATCTAGGTCTTAGTTGTTCTTCAAATTTTTCCCAAGCTTCATTCTCGGAGGATGCAATAATTGTCATAAATTCTCTGAAAAATATAGGATTTCCTAATTTATCAAAATCAGATATTTCTTTTACAAAAAGATATGTCTTCATTTAACAAAGTGAGTTAGGTCATCAAACTTAACAGGCATACACTCCTTTCTGTAAAATTCCCACATATCTCCAGACATAATACCTCTTCTTCCACAATGAGATATCAATTCGATAATATTTAATTCAGATGCAGTATAAATTCTACGTCCTTTAAAGAAATAAAACTCAACTGATTCTTTAATAGTTTTTATAAGTTGTGCTTCTTTGTAAATTATCTTAGGAGGATTAAGGAGATTATCTTGAAAATATTTATTATTCATCCAAATAATTTGTCCTTTAAGATCAGTATAAAAATCATTCCAATCATCCCAATTATAACTTACTAACGAATATCTTTCAAGAATTCGAATAGCTACTATCGGAACTGGAGAACCTAATTTCAAATATTCTCCCCATACATCTTTATCTATTTTCTCTTCACCTGAACTCATCTTACTCTAATAACTAAAGTATTATCTCTAAATTCCTTCCAAGACTTAGCGTTTGACATCATAAATCCATAATTAATACACTCCTTTAGACCCTGTATCCAATCCTTTAAAGTAGTTCCAATCTCTACCCAAGTCCATTCCGAATCTGATACTTTTACTCTGGGCTTTTCTCCTGACGATCTCCAAGAATTTACATCTGAATAACCTGCTCGAAGTGCTTGCATCTCAGGGGTAGTATTTCCGAAGTATTGTCTAACTAAATCTAACTCAGATAATTCGATAGGAGACATATTAACTAAACCTCCTAACTCCTGAACTTCTTCGATAATATCCTGATCTGACTTTACTGTTCTTTTATAAATTGTTCCAGATGCTTCCAAGATCTTAGCAAACTCACGACCAATCATTACATAATCAGCGCCAAGGGCAATAGCTTTTAGGATATCCGAGTGACAAGTAATACCACCATCTGCAATAACTTTAACATCCCGAAGTCTACCTTTTCCTGATTTTCGAAGTGAATTAATTGCGCCGAGAATAGATGCCATAGGATAATGAAACCCATACTTATCTTGATCAACTAAAGAACCAGATGATATTCCAACACGTACATAATCAAATCCGGCGCCACTATACACTTCGTAGGTCTTAGGGTTAGCTATATTTCCACCCATCAAGATAACCTGTTTTCCATAGAGCTGTTTTAATCTTTGTCCAATTTCCATAAGAGCTACATCATGACCATTTCCAGAGTCAATGCAAATATGAAATTGTTGAGTTGAACCTCTTTGATCTATATTTATAAAATTCTCTCTCACCTCCTGAAGACTAAATGCACAAAAAATAAATCCACATGCTTCAAGTCTAGTTCCAAGTTCAACAGTTCTGGGGAGGATAGGTTTAATTCCAGAATCTTGCCATACTTTCCAATTATCAACTCCAACAATAGCTTCCATCGGACTTGTAAAAATAGGTAAACTCTTTGGGACCCCTGTAACTTCCTGATCATCTAGAACAAAATAATCAAGTTTCCCAGAGTTAGTCCATCCTAGGTTAAGATTATCAGGAACTAACATAACATCTGATAATTCTAAGTACTTTTCCATATTCTTTTATTATAATTTAAATAATTCATTCAACCTCTCCTCTTCGTAGAAAAACTTCTCTAAAAGCTCATCTTTACTCTTATTAAGCTCCTCTATTCTTTTTTCCAAGGACTTTATATTATCTTCCATTTTTGTAATTCTCTTTGACATATTTCTAATTCCAATACGTTTAAAAACATTAAATTGTTCTTCTAGCATCTTCTCTGAAAACGCTACACAATAACTACACTCTATTGTTATACGTTTTCCTTTAGAATCTTTAAATTCTCTACTATATTGATCTTTATATACTTCCCTAACAATTGGCTTATTATTAAAAATATTAAAAGAAGGAAGATAATATATGTATATCTTCTGGGTTCTCATATAATCATCATAATATTTTTTATATTTATTACGAACTTCACAATTATAGATAACTTTATAATAAGGTACAGAGCGATCTATCGTATACTCCCACTCATACTCACCAATTTTCTGTTTATAAGTATAAGTATCTGGATTATTTTCGATAACTTCAGAAAATATTAATTTCCCTAAATCTTCAGTAATTTCTAATTCTCGTGTAAGAAAAACAGGTGGATAATCCACAATAGAAAAATCAAACCTATCAATGGGAATAATTGGTATTCCCGGTTTATATAATTTCTTAAGTTCTTGTTTATTAATTAAAGGATTATTAATTACAGTATTTATATATTCTGCTGAAAGAAATTCCTCACTTTTTGGAGAAAAATCGTTAAATAATTTTTCTATTATTGGATCGTCTTCTATACGATCCATTGTTAAATACTTATTATAAATTTCTTCTAATGTTAACATTTATAATTTTATTTTTATTACTACATATATAAGAAAATTAAAGGTTTAGTAGTTTCATCACCACTAAACCTATTCCAAATTCAATCTAAAAAAGCAAATTCATCACTTAACTGACAAAGCCACTCTTGATATTCTTCATCACTCATAGTCCTTTGCTTCTCTTTTGCTACTTCTACAATTGTTTCTCCGAAGTTAAACGATTCTTCATATTCTTCCATAATTTCTTTTTTAAGTTTATTACATATATAAGGCTTTAAGGGAATTATATACGGAAAATAAAAAAAATTTACTTATCACAAAAAATAAATTATATTTTTATTTCATATATAATATTTTAAGAAAAAAAGAAGGGGATTAATCCCCTCCATTAAAAATATTCATTTACTCCTTCAAGACCTCCTGCTGATAAAACAGCATTACTCCAAGCAAATCTATCCTCCTGTTTTAATTTTTGATACATTTGAAGTATTTGTCCTGTTGGAGAATCATCAGTTAAATGTATCTGATTTTCTCTTAACATTTCATTACTAACATATGTAATAAAACGGAAAAATTTTGTATCTTTCTGAAAAATTCCTAAGGCAACTCCATCATTCAATTTTCCTTCTAAATTCCATTCTCCCTCTTTTTGAACTTCAGGAATTATTGTTGTAATCATTGCAGAATTAGATCTTAGATAAATATCTACAATCTTTTCAAAGTCAATATTATCTATTTTTAGATATCTTTCGCGATACCTTCTCATAAAATGTGCTTCGAATATTACAATATTCCTCAAATTAACATCAAGTGATGGGAATAATATAGCATTCTTTTTTTCCAGTTATTCCATTATTTACGATAGTATAAATGGTAGTCCCTTTTGAAAATTCTCTTTTATTAGGCCATGCTTCAATAATTGCTCGATATTGATTTCTTGATACATTAATAATCTTCGTCTCCTTAAACGGAACTGGAGACTTCGTTTGTTGATAAATCTTTAATATTTTATGTTTATTTTTATCTATTTCTCTATTAACTACATCTAGTATAGTCTGATAATCTCTTTTCAATTCTTTAAAGATCTCATCACTGTTCATGTTCATTGTAATCATAATTTTATTCCTTTCTTTTAAATTGTTAATAAATCTCTTTTGATTGGTTTAAAAAAGCCGGAGACTTTATATCCCCGGCCAAGAATGGAAAAAGAATTATACTAAACAAGAAAACCCTGATAAAACACTTTTCCAGGATCTTATATTCTTCATTTCGGTTGATGTACATTCAAACATATCCACTCCAAGTCTTTTCTTTTTATTTGGATCCGGACCTCCCGTTTGTAATGTAAACCGAAAGTTGTCACTATCTCTAAGGTGTTCAATTTTCACCATATAATAAGTTCCGTATTTTCCTTCTTCATTCTTTTCTGTAAATCGAACGAAAGATCTAACTGTATAATCTTTATCGTTCTCTGATACATAGAGCTCTTTAAGCGAGCCTTGTATGAATTCAAGATCAGCATCTTCAAGTTTTACTGCCAATCTAGTCATTCCATGAACTCCTATACCCAAGAGTTCTGCATTGTAATTTTGTTTGATCAATTCTGCATCTAAACGAATTCCTGACCAAATTTCTTTTAAGTTTTTCATTTTCTTAATTGTTTTCTGTCCTCTAATTGCTTCGGACGTTGCACTTTTGTTAATTTAATTGTCTCTAAACCTCCTCTTCTGTTACAAAGGAGGTAGTTGTTCTAAATCTTGAATCAGATCTCTTGTTTCTTTAATTGCTTTTTTGGGTTTAAATGGAGATAATAATAAATACTCCAACTCTTTCTTCAAGTTATCTATTCTTGTTTTAGCCAGTTCAGGATCCGTCTCCATAACTTCCCTGATTAACCAATAATTAGCTGGAATTTCTCTACCATCTTTAACCCATAAGTCATCTAAACATAATTTTCGACCTAATAACTGTTCAAGACAATCTACACATAAATAGGTATGTCCCCATTTATCTTTTGGAATTTTATTATTCTCTATAACTAAATCCCAAAGTTCCGATTTTATCATATACCAATCAGCTCGTTTCCTCAGACTACCTTGAATCTGAAGCTCTTTTTGACAATGACTACATCTAAATTCTCTTTCCATTATATTTTTATTGTTATTGTCTCTTCAAAGTAAAAAAAGAGAACTAACTGATATTGTTATATATCAATTAATTCTCTCTAGTAAGATATCTATTTATCTTCATATATAAGGCCTTTAAGGATTTTGAAATGGAGTAATTTTTGACTCTATTTTCCTTATTAATGTATAATAAAAATATAAAAAATTATGATAGAAAATGACAAATTACTATTTTTAGGTTTTGTTGGTGTTATAATAATAATATGGTATATATTATTTTATGTATGGCTAGTAAAACGAAGAAAAGATTTAATTTTTGTTCGTGATGTTTGGATAGATGAAGTTTCTGAAGTTGATATCATCTTACAATCTATGAAAGTATATAAACTTTCAGAATGTGTTACTCGCCAAGAAAAATATTATCAAGAATTAATCAAATATAAGAACGACAAAAGAGATTATTTATTTTTCCACCCTATTGGAGATAAGAAAGGTCAAGAAGAATTTTACAAGAATATGATAATAGCAACAGAATTAGTCCTAGATATTGATTCTTTAGAATCAAATGATCAAGTTGTTATCAGTATCTCTGGAAAATTTTACTTAAGGAAAGTATATAAACTTGACTTCGAAAATAATATTATATATTATAAAGAACCGAACAATACAGTAGTATCTGAAGCGAAATTATATAGTGTAGTATCTAAAGTTAAATTAGTATTTGGCAAAGATTTATTAAAAGAAGTATTATGAAAGATTTAATTAAAGAAACATTCAAGGTAACGTATGTAAAAGAAGGAATGAATCAGACTAAAAACTTAATCTCACAAGAAGATTACGAAGAAAAAGTCAAACCAATTCTAAAAGAGATTCAAGAACTAGAGTCAAAACAATCTGAGTATAACAAGAAAAATAAAAAGTATCAAGAACTCGAAAAGGAGATTAGAACACTCAAGGGAAAACTTAAACCCCTGGGAGAATGGTTTACTTCTAGATCACCTCTTGGAAAAGCCTTAGAGAATGGTGGACTCTTAATATTACCTTCACAACAAGGAGGTACTCATAAAGTAGAATTTATAAAAGAAGAGGTGGTATGAGAATTCGAGAATCATTACTTAGAAAATCTGCTATATATGGAGTAGTATTTCAACGTTCAGAACCAAAGAAGTCATTTTTTAATCCTGGAAGACCCTGTAAAGTAATATTATATGTAACAGGAGAGATCAGACCTGTTGAATTTAATTATAAAGATGACGATACTATGGGATATGATGCATATATACGCTTGAAAAATGAACTTAATATAACTACAGGAGACGATGTTATAGAAATTATGAAGTTTATGTTGGAGGAAAAGAAAGAATGATAAAAATAGGTTGTTTATCAGATATTCACGGTTATGTTTATGATTTACAGACAAAATGTTACCCAGAGATTGAACTTCTAATTATTGCTGGAGATCTGTGTCCCACTGATGAAGTTATGTATCAAGAAGAGTGGCTTGAATATAATTATCAGAATATATTCATGAATAAGAAAATATTTCCGGATCTTCAAGAAATTATAATAGTTCCTGGAAATCATGACTACTGGATTGAGAGACACTATGATGACTTCCTCACGCTTAGAAAGATATTTGGATACTCTACTAAAGTTCTGGTTGATGAAGGGTATGAATATATTTCTGGAATTACTGGAGAATCAGTAAAGATATATGGAAATCCTAGAACTTCTTTATGGTTACACGCTTTCCCACATAAACCTGGAAATACTGATATCTTAGAAATTCCGGAAGGGATAGATATTTTAGTAACTCATGAAGCCCCTAGAATATATCAACTTGAATGTATAAAACAATCTCAGAGGTGGTATGGAAAAGATGAACCTGGAAATCTAGCATTATCACAAAGAGTCTTAGAGATCAATCCAAAGTATCATGTGTTTGGTCATATACATTACCCGGAAAGAGGTGAAGTATCAGGGATAAAATTTATGAATGTATCTCAACAAACTAGAGAAAATTATACTCCTGAAATACATATAATAGAATATACAGAATAAAAAAAAATAAAGAGAGGTCTTGACTAATTAAAAGTCAAGTTAAACCTCTCTTTTTATTTCTTAAAGATATTTTTCTAGAAATTCTTTTAGTTCTTCCTCTGTACTGTTTACGAAAGAAAAATATTTTTGTTTAGGTACATATTTTCCTCTAACTTTTTCTATACAAAATACTACTAGATTAGTTCCAAAAATTTCTAGTTGATCCATTCCATCATATCCTCCAAAGAAACTTCCTTTTTCAGTTTCATACAAGTCCATTTCTGGATAATTCTTTTCAAAATAATTACAAACTTCTTCCTGTGTCATATTTCTAATTTTAAATAATTACAATATTAAGGAAATTAACCGCCCAAAAAAAAACCTGTTAGCCTTATATATGAAAAGAATATCAATCAATAATATATAACTATTGCCAATAAAATAAATAACTGTTATTCTTTTCTTATAAAATAAAAAGAGTATGGTATAAATAAACCTACTCAAAAATTAAATGACAACCGAAGGGGCGCCAAAAGAGATGAATTGAATACATAAAACTCTTTTCCCTTCGGTTATTTTTTTCTGTTTAATAAAAAAATTCGACCGTCTGAGAAACCGGGAAAATCTTATAAATGTATTAAAAGACACAATAACAAAAAAAGACATCATAGGCGTCTCAAGAAATGCGTAATGTATAGCTTGAGCTTGTGAAGAACTGAAAAATCATGTAAGGTTTAAATCTCACTAATCTCTTCAGAACTTCTACGTTTATGAGGTGCAAAATTAAACAACTTTAAACGACACAACAACAAAATTAAAATTAAAATAATTAACTGAATCTATAGACAAGATAGTTTAGCGGGTCAAAACACTAAGATAATTGTTTATCTTAGAATCTCAGGTTAGAATCCTGATCAAGTTCTCTAGATTTATAATAGTTAATTATTTTATTTTTTTCCAACTGGATTCTGTATTAAAAATATTTTCCATCTCAAAAATACTGAAAGCCTTATATATGAGAAAAAATAATGTAAAACAATACTCCTTAAGCAATGATAAAAGCTTAAAGGAGTTTAATTTTTAAAAAGAAAAACTTATGAAAAAGATTAACAAAATGAATGAATTGAATGTAGTAAACAGCAAGATAACAGCTGATTTGATTAAGCCAGAAATTACAGGACATGCTACATCAAATTTTGAAACAACCTTCCCTATTCCAAAGGTAGGAGAAGTGAAAATGAAGATTGACGTGACAAGTACAGTAACGTCATCAATAGCCGCTCAAGAAAAATTGGATGAGTTGGCAGAAAAAAGAGCAAACCGAACCTTAGAAAACATTGGAAAATTTGTGGGTTTGGTACTTGAGAAATCTCCGGAAATATTTGATATGTTCCAGAGTCTCGCAGAAAAGACTGAACAATATAAAGAAAAGTTCAGAGAAAAACAAAGCTTGGAAGAATGGGATGAAAAAGTAAATAATCTCATCTTCCTGCTAAGACAAAAACCTAGTTCAATGACGAATCTAGAGTTTTTAGAAGAGACGTTAGAGAATGGGGATTATGAATCTCAAAAAATCTCTAAATGGGCGATCTTACAGTTTAATAAAAATAACCTTGGATTGCTGAATGAAAGACAAAGAGATTCATTAGCTAGTATAGGTTTTATTGGCTATTGAAATTTAAAAAAGGTAGAAGGACGATAAAAAGTTCTTTTTCTCCCTTGACTTTCTTATATATGTATTATTAATAAAATATATTATGGGAACAAATTTCTATGCAGTAATCCCAGTGAAAAAAAGGGATAAAGAAAAAGCAAAAAAATTAATTGACGAAAACAAATTTAGTGAAGCTGCTGATCTTTTAAAGGATATAACAAAAGAAATACACCTAGGAAAAAGATCGGCCGGGTGGAAGTTTTTATTTAACGCCAATCTCGGAAAATATTATGAACTTACTCGCGAAGGTATAAATAAGTTCTTCGCGAAAAATAATGTTATAATAAAAGACGAATATGGCGTTGAGTATACGGCCGAGGAATTTTGGGAGAGTGAATTAAAAGAGTTCTTGGATAAAGGATATGACTTAGAGAGCTACTATAATGACAATCCAGATGAAGTTAGTCCATATTTTAGCTACTCTCGATCAATACCTTCCGAACTAAAAAAATATAACCCAAATAAATACGGGGAATTTTATAGTGATGGTCTAAGATTCACCATCACTGAAGATTTTTGTTAACGCCATAAAAATAAAGGATATAAGTGTAATAAAAGCTTGTATCCTTTTTATTTTCTGTTCTTGAAGGAAAAAGAAAAGGATAGCATATACACCACCCTTTTCTCCTAACCGTCTCAAAAATGCTAAAAGCCTTATATATGAGAGAATAGAAATTAAACTATAGAATCCTAAAGTATTGAAAGAAATTGGATATAATAGTTCTATTCTCTAATATTTTTAACTAAAACTCAATTAAATATTTATTATGAACATTGAGATTTTTAACATAACACTATTCATACTATTCGCTGTAGTATGGATAGCTGGGAGTATCTTAGTGATATCCCTAGTAGCTTCAGTCTTAGTAAAAATATTACTGAAGGCTTTGATAGCTATTTTCAATTTGGTTATTAATTAATCAAATACACCCTGGGCAAAATGTGCCTGGGGTTTTTCTTTCATATATTAGAATCTAAAGGACTATAGAGAGCAAAATTGTCCTTAAAGTTCGAAGACAAAGGAGCTTCCCGTTATCTATCCCCTCCGATCGCTACCGCTGAGGGGATCTAAGGAAGAAACTTTGAATAAGATATATGGGAATGATAATAGTTTTTTTCCGATTATTTAAGTATATAGATTTTATTTAGATTTCCGCCTTCAAGAGGCGGATCTTATTTTAATATTAAAAAAATGTCGAATTTATTTTAGATATATTCTTATATAGTAGAGAAATAAAACTTTTCAACTTTAATCTACATTTTGCTCTTCTTATCCTTTCAAACTCTAATTAATGAAAAAGGGATCCTCCTGTGTCTTCAATTTTAAAAGACAATTTTATTAAAACTGGATTCTGTATTGAATTAAAAAATAACAATTAAAATATTAAATATTTATGATCAATAAATTACCTGATATCATAGTGCCAAGAGGTATTAGATATATTTCAGAAATGGATAGTTTATTTAGATTTTATAAACTACCTGTAAAATGTATAATAAATAAGCAATTACCTGGCTGCGGATTTACAGAATATTGTATTAATGGTCCAGAAAATGTTATTTTATGTAGTCCCAGAAAGATGTTACTTAAAAATAAAAAGGATCAACATGAATTTGAAGTTTATCTCGTAGTAAATGAACTTGAAAAAGAGATTGAAGTAGATAAAGATTTGTCAAAAATTAATAAATCTATTAGTAAAAGTGATCAATTTTTAGAAAAATTAGATGAGATAGTTAATGGAAAAGATACAGTCTATAACCGATTAATGAATGAAATAAAGGATTATATTAATTTTAGAAAGTCTTATGGTAAACCTTATAAGATATTAGTTACCTATGATTCATATAGAATTGTAAAAGATATCCTAGAAAGTTTAGGAATATTTCAATCCTTTTATACTATAATTGATGAATTTCAAACTATCCTACATGATGCTAGATTTAAAAGTGATACCGAGTTAGGATTTCTTTATCATCTTAGACAATCACACAGTGCATTATTTGTATCTGCCACTCCAATGTTAGAAGAATATTTAAACATGCTAGATGAGTTTGATGGTTTACCTTATATAGATATGAATTGGGGGAAAGAAGATCCTAATAGAATTATAAAGCCTAATCTTAAAGTAGCATCTATGGTAAGTGTTGGTGCAAAACTTCCAGAAATTATTCAATCATATAAAGATGGTAACTTTGAGAAAGCTATTAGAATAATTAATGGATATCCCAGAGAAATAATATCAGACGAAGCAGTATTTTATGTAAACAGTGTTAATCATATTGTTAGTATGATTAAGAAGTGTGATCTTCAACCTGAAGAAGTTAATATTCTATGTAGTAATACTCCCGAAAATCTTAAACGTATACAGAAAAAACTTGGAAAAAGGTTTACTATAGGGGAAGTTCCATTGAAAGGAGTTAAACCTAAAATGTTTACCTTTTGCACGCGTACTGTTTACCTAGGTGCAGATTTCTATTCAGAGTGTGCACGTAGTTTTATTTTCTCTGACAGCAACATTGATACTCTAGCGGTTGATATTTCTGATGACCTTCCACAAATCCTAGGAAGACAAAGATTGTTTGAAAACCCCTGGAAAAATGATGCAGTATTTTATTATAGATCTATCTGTGACTATAGAAAAATTAGTCAAGAAAAATTTAATGAAGAATTAGAAAGGAAGAAGAAGGCTACCAGTGATTTATTAAGATCTTTTGATTCTGCACCAGATGATGCTAAGTTAACTTTAGCAGAAAAATATCAGAAAGATGCTAAGATGTCTAATTATAAAGATGATTATGTTTCTGTTAATAAACATCAAGGGTCAAGTTTAATTCCAGTGTTTAATAATCTCGTTTTAGTAAATGAAATTAGAGCATTTAGAATACAGCAATATGATTATAAGGATAGATTTACTGTATTTTCTAGTGTTCATTCATCTTTAAGTACAGAAGATTTAATTAATCAAGAAGTTTCATCTGTTTTATATGAATTTGAACAGAAAACAACTTATTATGATAAAATGAAATTATTATGTAATACTAATTTATCTAAAGAGGCATTAGAGTTAATTTTAGCTCAGATATCAGAAGAGGATGATATTAAATCTCACTTCTTAGCTCTTGGACCAGAAAAAATAAAAGCTTTAGGGTATAATATGACGAAAGTTAGAAGAGAACTTGGAATAGTTATATTTAGTAAGGAACTTTTGATTAATACAATTTTTATTAATTTTAAAATAGGAGATCGTATGATAAATTCCAAAATAAAAGAGAAATTAAAATCTTTATATACTTCAATTTCTTATACTGCTACTCCTAAAGCAACAGATTTATTAGATTTTTTTGAAATTAAGAAATGTAAGATATCAGATGGCGTGAAAAGATTAGATGGGCTAGAAATTATAGGAGTAAAACCAGAATACCAAGGAACATATAATAACTTAAAAATAATAAATAATCAATTATGATAACATTTTTATTCTATTATTTTCTTATTGCAATATTTATCGGATTATTCTTTATTCATACTCTAGATAATATAAAAAATATACTCCCTGAAGATGAATATAGGAAGATGAGACAGACTATTGTTAATTTTATGCCTTTCTTACCGATTGCATTGTTAGTTGTCTTGTTTTGGAAGAGATTTTAGCTTTTTCCATATAATAATCTTTCAAAGCCTTATATATGTAGAAATAAACTTAAAAGAGAGATTATGGAAAAGTTAAAATTTTGGTTAGATGAATTAGATCTAATTGCAAAGGAATTTAATCGTGAATATGAACAATTATGTAAAGAACACCTCACAAGATTGCAAAAAATTAATATGGAGCTAGATGAGGGTAGTCCAGAACATATTTTTGCATGTGAATATTACTACAATCTACTAGATAATAGATTGGAAAGTTTGAGAAGCCTTGGACAATTTTATATGTTATCAGTTACAAAAATGGACGAGGTGCTTAAGAAATCAAGAGAAAACGAAAATCCCGTTAAGAAGACTATAAGAAAAACGATAGATAATTTCATGGAATCTATTGAGAACCTAATGAAACTTCAGAACGGACTTAAAGGTTATTTGATGTCTCATATTGATAGTGTAAAATCTATCAAACCGGAGATGCAAAAAATGATGAATGAGTTCGAGACTAAGAAGTTGGTTAAGATTCCAGAAGGTTGGGATTTTTTAGAAGTTGATGATGAATATAATGTCATCGTAGCAAGGGAGAAAAAGGGAGCTTAATGCTTCCTTCTCTTTTTTCTTCTCCCTTGAATTCCTTACTAATGTGGATTAAAACTATGTGAGAACTAAAACAAAGTAATAATGAATCAAAAATCAAGATCACCCTGAAAAAAGATAAAAGTTATTAGGGTTAAAACTATTATGAAAGAACTATGCGATGTGTGTGGTTCTTTCTTTTTGCTTCTCTTAAAAATGCAAAACCTTATAATTGATGGAAAGAGAATCAAAGCTTTCCATCCTAAAAGAAATTATGAAAAATGAACAAGAAAGAGATTTATACTTTTGTGCAGATATTCATGGAAGTTTTCGAGAAATTACATGGATTATAACTCAACGTTATAAACTTAAAGATGCTAATATTATTTTTCTTGGAGATGTAGGATTAGGTTTTTCTAAGCCAGGGTATTATAATCAGGAGTTTGAAAGAATTAATACTAAACTAGAGAAAAATAATATAACATATTATTTTATAAGAGGGAATCATGATAACCTAGAGTATTGGAATGAAAAATTAATAAATGATTTCCCCAGAATTAAATTTCTCCAGGATCATGAAGTAGTAGAACTCTCGGGGAAAACAATATATCCGATCGGGGGAGCAACTTCAGTAGATTATAAATGGAGAATGAATTATAATGGATTGATGGAGAGAGTTGGTTCGTCTAAAAGAGTATGGTGGGAGACAGAAGATATAATTAAGAAGCCTATTAAAGATCTTCCAGGGAGGGTTGATATAATAGCTTCTCATACTGCTCCACTATGTTTTGAACCAATTATTACACGTCACGAAGAGGAAGCAGAAGATGTTTACCTCAGAGACTTAGAAAATCGAAAATACTTAGATCAGGTATTTAGAGGAGTAAGATGTAAGTATTGGTTCTTTGGACATTTTCATACTTCAATCACATCAAGTCTTGAGGATACTATATATAAATGTTTAGATATTAATGAATTATATATGTTTAGAAATCATGAGTAGTAGTAAGGGTACAATTTCAAATCCGTTATTAATGCCTATTGGAGAAGTTTTTTATGTTGATCATACTAAAGCAGTTTTGGATAGTAGTATAAAAATAAATTCAAAAGCTATCTTAGAAGAAATATTGCATTCTAAAGATACTGACCTTCAAGAGGATTTAAAGCTAGTCATTAGATATCTTCAAGGTTGTTTAGAGGAAACTATGGATAATCCTTGGTTTTTGAAAGAGATTAAAGACTTGAGGAAAAAGCTAGAGGAAACCGAGAAACGATGTGATGACTTAGAGGAAAAGTTAAAACATGTATTACATAATGAATGATATTAAAAGTAGAATTGAATATATAACAGATCTTGAATTTAAAATAGAAGATAAGTATTTAGTTCTGGGAGGATATTATAATTCACTAAAAAGAACAACACCTAGAATTATTGCTAAGAGAATTACTACATTTTTCTTATCGGATGGAGGTAAAAGTGTTGTATTCTATGATCAAGCTTATTCAGGATTGTTTGAAGATGAATTTATTAAACCTATACTCCAGAAAATATTATCTGAAGCTAAACAATTATTTTCAACTCTCTCAGTAGATTATAAGATAATTCAAGATTACCTAAAAAAGTGAATTTTGCTATTTAAGAGAGGTTAAAGCCTTACAATTGAGAAGAACATTAGAAAAATTTATAAAAATATAGATTAATCTAGTGTTCTTTTTAATTTTGAAGTATAATAAATAGCACTTCAGAAACCCTCAAAATCTAATAAATGAGGGGATATTATATAGAAACTCCCCTCAATGATTAAAGTTATAAAGAAAAATAAACAAATTAAAAAGCTAGAAAAATGGCAAAATCAAAAAATGACAACATTAACATTTCAATTTTTACAGCATTGAAAGTTAGTGAGATTTCAAGAGTACCAGTACTTATTATGTCTAATCCAGGTCTTGGTAAATCAACTTCAGTAGAAATGTTTGCAGAAGTTCGAGATTATCACCTAGTCCTTCTTAGAGGTAATAGTACAACTGCAGAAGAAGTTATGGGATATGATGTGGCTACGAGTGATCAAGAAAACCCCACAACTAGACATCTTAGACCTTCTTGGTATACTGAAATCTTAAAAGTTGCAGAAAAAGGAGGTAAATCACTGTTATTTTTGGATGAGATCACCACAGCAAATGAATATGTACAGGCCGCTCTGTTACATTTAGTATTTGAGCGTAAAGTGGGTTCAGAAAGACTTCCAGAGAATACATTGATTGTTTCTGCAGGTAATTATGCACAGAATCTTTCGAATTCTATGCAAATGCTACCTCCGTTAATGAATCGTTTTATGATTTACAACATTACTCCGGATCATACAGACCTGGATACATTCCTTTGTAAATATGACGGAGCTATTGCATCATCAGAAGGTAAGGTTAAAGATTTCATGGGAAGTCTTAGAGATACGATGAAAAAACTTGATGCTCAGGAAGTAGAAATTCCGGCTGATCAATATAATAAGATTGGCGAGTATATCGAACGTGGTATTAAACAAACTGCTCGAGCATTGATGACTTCTGGTGGTAAACCTGTAGACTTAGCAATTACAGAACTTAATGGTATCTATGCTGATGCCGAAAATGAGACTAAGCTTTATGGATTTACAACTTTCCGAACTTTGAATTATCTTAGAGACGTTACAATTGCAAGTTTCAAGTGTTTTGGTAAGAGTGGTATTACTTCAGATAACTATCGTAATATGATCGATGGTCTTTGTGGTATTGGTATTTCTCGAGATCCAAAAACAAAGAATTTGATTAAGACGCCGATTTCTAAGGACTTCTATGATACTATGGTTAATATCGTTAATGATATTGAAAAGATGAAGAATGATAAACTTCCTAAGTATACTAAGTTCTTCAACGAGATCATAGATGGAAAGAAAAAGCTCGAAGTTCCTGAAATGCAAGCAATAATCAATAAGTTATCAGAACTTAAATCAGATAAGGACTTAGAACAAATCGAACGTCCGATTGATCCGGCTTGCATCGAGAAATTGTTTAAATTGAGTAAGGATTCTGGTTCTTCTATTACCAAGATTAAAGTATCTACTACTGATAAATTCTTGGATAAAGTACCAGTAGAGACATTCATCGGATATGTATCTTATTGGAATACAATTTCAGATCTTATGACTTCTATTCAAAGTCTGATTACAGATTCTTCTAAGGGTTATAAGGATGATACTTTGGCATTGTTGAAGAATACTCAAGAAGACCTTAGAACTTCTGGATTTAAACTCAGATCAATTCGTAAGATTATTCTTCAGGAAGATCCGAGCATGGGAAGTATGGTTCCTGATATTAGAAGTTTTAAATAATTATACTATTATATGAGTGTTAACCTTAGAGAAAAATATGTAATGATCATGTGGATCTCTAAGGTTAATTTATTAGAAAAATATCAAAATTTAAAATTATGAGAAATCAGACAGAGTTAGAATTTATTAAAAGATTCATTGACAATACTTATAGTAGATTCGGGAATATGTTAATGGTTAATACAGAAAAACCATTTAATCCTGATAATCCTGAACTTGGATATTGTTTTAAATATAAAGATGATATCTCAGGAAATGTTATCTATAAAATTGTCTGTTCAGAGATTAAGATTCCACGTACTGATTTTCGTATTCTTATGCATGAGTACGGACATATTTACTTAGGACATCTTGATGGTATTCATGAAGAGCTTGATACTCAGATTTGTAATACCTTCAGAGATTATCGAGGTGAATTGATTGATCGAATTAATAAAGAGTGTGGAATTGATTTTGCAGAGAAGTTGATTGAGAGAGTAATAGATGATCCAGTTCTTAATCACAGTCTTCATAATATTGCTATGGATATGGAAGTAAATTCTAAAATCCTAAGTACTGAAGATGTAGAGGAGATGGAATCAGATATCTCATCAGTTCTTCCTAATTATCAACTTGAGCTCTTGAAATATAATAGAGATCACACTGATAATGAAGAAGCAAAACAGGCTCTTGATGATATGATAAAGAAGATGGAAAATGAGGCTAAAATTAAACTCATTGTTCCAGAAAGATATTATATATCCGAAGGTAACCCTTTCCCGAGTGAACTTAGTTACCCCGAATATTTGATGCTAATTGTTCAACACTTGGATCAGTTTGTTAAGATGTTGGTTTCTATTAAAAAAGGTGGAAACGGTGATACATCCCAAGTTACAAATCAAGATATTCAAGATGCACTTCAAGGTAATGGTTCAGGATCTGGACAAGGTAATCAGCAAAGTGGTGGTGGAATGCAAGGTCTTTCTGATCTTATGCAGGAAATGGGTATGACTGATGGTTCTGGTAGTGGTTCGGGATCTGGACAAGGTAATCAGCAAGGTAAAGGTGATCCAAAAGATTGTCCATATAAAGGAAAGAGAGATTCTGGTTCAGGTGATTTGAACAGTAACGGTAAAGATGAGGGTGGAACTCATAAAGATCACAGAACAGACTCTAGAGACGATGCCGATAAAAAACGTGAGCTTGGACAAATTCGTTCAGGAGGTGGCGTTGGATGTGGTTCTAGTGGAGCTCCAGATGCAACGAGACTTGTGGATAAGACAGACGAAGTAGATATGGCTCTAGATGAAGTAATGTTAAATTATAAATCTAGAGTGGTTAAAGTTGATACAAAGAAAGATCTTATGTATCTTTATAATCGTGGTATTAATCGTTCTGTTATTGCTCCAACTATTAGAAGAAAGGTAACCATGTCTAATGAACCAACTATTGTATTTTTAATTGATGTTTCGGGATCTATGGATACACGATTGGTTGATAGAATTTTAAATACTATTGCCAATAAAATGAAAAAGATTGGACGTGGATTAAAGTATAATATTATTTCATGGTCTACACAGCTTGGAGATCATATTAAAGATATCGACCCGAGAAAGGGTGTTCCAAGAATCTCTATGGGAGGTGGAACAAGAATGGCTAGAGGTATGGAATATTTCAGACAGAATTATGGACCTGAAGCTATCTTGATCTTAATATCAGACTTTGAAGATTACTTGGAAGAATGGCATGAACAAGAACTAAAGATGCCTAACTATACCATGTACGGATTTAATTATGGATATAGTAATTATAATCAAGAATTTAAATATTTCAAAGTGAAAAATTTTAAAAACAATGGCAACTATTAATAATGGAAACATAAATAGAGACAAAGTCCATTCATTGGTTGAAGTATTTTATCAACCATCATTTAAGACTTTCTATGTTAATTCAGTAGATGGAGAGACATTTGTAAAGCCTGTAGGTGTATTTGTAAGTTTAGGAATAACTACGTCTTTGAAGGTCTTAGAAGATATCAAGAACATTATTTCCGGAAGTGAAGGTTATAGTGCGACTTTGGCAGAGATTAAATCTAAGAAGGTAGCAGGTCAGTTCTTAAATACTGTTACATGTACTACCGGACCTAAACAATATAAAATTACAAATCTTTCAGAGGATATTATGGGAGAGGAGGAGTCTAAGGCAGAATTGGAGAGAATGAAGAACTTGATGAATCCGTCTCAAGATTTAGATATCCTTAAAGAGTATGCACCTAAGATTTCCAGGTTGCAAGACTTGATAGATAAATTAACTTCTACACATGGTTGGGATGCTCATTTGATTCAAAAAGAGGCTTCCGGAGACTATCGAATATTCCATCAATATATTAATTATAAAAAGGAAGGCGAATTGGAATATCGTGTAGGAATATTCGTAACAGAAGATGTTGGAAACGATTAAGAAGGCTGTTTTAATTTCATTACTGTTATTACTTGGGTTTGGATTGGGGGTATTATATTACTCCCACTCCTCTCAAGATAAATCTAAGGGGGAAACTATATTACCTCCTCCAGAAATTATACAACCTGAAAAAAATAAAATTGATTCCCTTGAAGTAGAGATAATATCAAGGGATAGTATTATCAGTTATCTCAGAGAAAAGATTCATAGGATAGAATCTACTCGAACTGATAAAGTAGATAGTATTAGGGAATTACCGACAACAGAAGCGGTAGAATTTCTTAGACTTAAACTTAGAGAATTTGACAGTAAGTATTAAAGAAAATAGAACTTAGAGAACTTACTTTCGTGTTGATAAAAAGCACGATTACTGTCAAGTTCTCTAAGTTTTTTATTTTTCAATTTTAAATTGTTGAATTATGATCATAAAAAGATATTCTCAAAAACAATTTACTTTTACTGGTAGAGATTTAGTTGAGAAATTATATTCTGAAGGTTGGAAAGTAGAACAGAAGGAATATGGATTAAAATCAGCAGCTATTTCTGGAATAAAGAAAGTTGGTAAATTAATTGCTAAAAAATTAGATGATTCATCTAAATTAGATAGTGAAAAATTAAAGAAAATAAATGAATCTCTTAAGTCTGTTGCTAAGGATAGAAATCCTGAGGTATTAAAAAATATTGGAAAAGATGCTAAGAAATCTAATATTAAAATACTAAATGGAAAGAAAAAATTATCAAGTAGTGAAAAATTTTTTAGAAAACGATTTGATAAAACAAAATCTTGGGAGAAGAAGTCAAGTGATGTTTCTACTAAAGAGAAAATAGATTTGACAAGATCTAATGATAAATTTGATAGAAAGTTGGGAAAAGCTTTTATGAGTAGTGATCATGTAATAAATTTTCCTCCTTCCAGTGGACAAGCATCATTAGCTCATGAAATTGGACATTCAAAAAATTCAACTGGTAAAGGATTAGATAAGATAATATCAGATAAAAATAATGATATTAGAGGGTCTTATAGTAATAAAAATAAAAGAGTTGGGATTAGAAATGGATTAAAGACTTTATATCAAGGGAGTATAGTAGTTCAAGAAGAGAAAAATGCTTCTAAAAAGGCATTAAAATTATTAAAAGCTGCTAGTGCAAGTAAAGATGAATTAAAAAATGCAAAAGAAGAATTGGATTTAAGTCTAAAAACGTATAAGATTGGTAGAAATAAAGCCATTAAAGATTCAATCTCGAAACGATTAAAAGGATTTAAGAAAACAAAAACTATGTAATTATGAATATTATAAAAGTTATTGAAATATTACCACAAGATGTTTTCTTAAGATCAGCAACTTTATTTACAACAGCTTTTAGTGAAGAAATTATTGGATTATCTTCTTGTAATCGAATTAATTTAAAATGTAATATTTTTTATTTATTAAAAAAAGATAATTTTAATATTGAAACTAATTCCGAATTATATACGATTGTAGATAATATTAGAGATTTTAAAAATATCTGTTTAAAAAATTATTATATTATTAAAATTGATTCTGAATTTTTTTATGATGGATTGGATATTGTAGATGATATTAAACTTCAAAAAATAGAGAGAAAATTAGGGATAAGACAGATTGATAAAGTACAAGTAATATATGATTTAGATTATATATTAGATACTAATGAATATGTAAAGATAGTAGAACAAGATCTATATTATCCAATATCTGTATATGAAAATGAAGTTAGTCATCCTTATTATATCTATGAAATAAGAAAAGGAGATAATTATTTAGATTATTATGATGATGTTCTGTGGCGATATTTTTCAAAGAATCAACCAAAATATGAATTAATAGTTAATCGTATTGATCTAGAAATAGGAGAAAATCCTTTAGAGAAGATTAAATAAATTTATTCCTAATAATGATAATGGATAATATTATAGTAGGAGTATATCAAGAATCTTCAAACCATAGATCTATTTATCTTCTTATTCCTAAATGTGAATATAATATTATTAATTATGATAAGTTAATTTTTCCTGATAACTTACCTCCTGACAGTGAAAAAATATCTTGGTGGAAGTGTATAAATGATATTAATATAGAAGATTATTATATATTTAAGTATCCAAAATCTATTCCAATAGAGATTCCTTTCATGCTTTCAGTACCAGATAATTATTTTTGGAAATATCATTATAAAGAAGATATTGAAAATTTCTTGGATATTTTTATAGAAAGACTTAAATAATTTTCATACATACTTATTATTTCTTATGAAAAAAATAATCTATTGTCTCTTATTATCTCTATTTTTTATCACTAAAGGATATTCACAAGAGATAATAGAGCATCGCGGGGATACAATGATAGTTATATCTCCTGAAAATCTGAAAACAATTAATAGCATAATAGTAGATCTTGAGTCTTCCGAAAAAATTATAAAACTTCAAGGAGATATAATAAAAGAGGATTCGATTAAGGCAGCGAATCTAGACTCAATTATATCTTACCAGTCTATGATGATGAGGAAAAAAGATGATTATTATGTTAACTCTATACAAGCTTTAGAAAATAGCTTAAAGAAAGAAAAAAGAAAACGTAAATTATGGGCAGGTGCTTTAGGTTGTGTAGCAGTAATCCTAGGTGCTCTTGCCATAAGTAATTAAAAAGTCATGGTAGAAGTAGTTATTAATTATGATCAGTCTACACAAGAATATAAGATCTACGAACCTACGACAGATACTCTTTTGATATCTAGTAACCTGACTGAAGCGTTCGTTAATCTTTCTGTATTCTTAACATCAGCTGGATTAATTCAGGGCGACATATTGAATTATTCAGAAATATCTTATCACTTCGACAGTCATACAGTAAAGTCGATGATAGAGAGTAATGTAAATCTCCTTAAACGTCTACAAACAGCTCCTTCAGGATTTATGATTAGTAGTCAGAAGTTTGGCGGCTCTACTACATCTCCTATCAAACCTAAGAAACAAGAAAGTGGGTTTGATAGTAATGGTTTTAATAAATCTTATCAAGCAGATAGACGTTTTAGTGGGAAAAAGTCTTCTAGTTTTTCAGGGAAGTCAGGATTTAAGACATCTAATAAAAAATTTGGAGGACAATAAATAAATTTTAAAGTTATTAATAAAACTAAGAAAAAATGGGATACCAATTACAAGTTAAAACATCATTTGTATCTCCGGTAACATTAAAAATATTTACAGAGAATGGATATTTACCTATTTTTATAATAAGAAATATTAGTAATTCAGAATTAATTGGTAAGTATAATGGAACGGCAGTACATTTTAGAAATTTAGCTCCAAGTACAGAATTATTTAGAGCAAAGAGAGACGGGCTTATTGATTTTACAGAATTTTCTAAGAGATATATTATTGAGATGTCGAATGTAAATTTTGTAGAGGTTATTGATAAACTTAATTACTTGGCTGAACTTAGTAATGCAAGAGGAGTTATATTAATGGGTTATGGTTCTGATGATAAAATATGTCACAGATCTATCTTATCTAACCTAATTAACAGTATGGGAATATTAAACAGTCATATAACAGAAATAATACTATGAGAAGTAATCCTAGAGAAATTGAAATCCAGGAAGACATAGTAGCTAAATTAGATAGACTTGACATACATCCTTACTCAATAATATGTTCTTTTGCGATAGGAGAAGGAATTATATCAATTACATTTTACCTGAAACAAGATTTATCCGAGTTTCTTGATCTTTTAAGTTATAGAAGTCAATGTGATAAAACGGGATATTTAGTGATGGAAGATAATAATACAATAATTCTTTCAGGGTTGGCTTTAATTAATTTATATACACTATTATGAAAGATGCCTGGTTTAAAGAAGTATTTACCGAGTTTTACAAATTATCTTATATACGAGAAGGCAAATCTAAGAGAATCGTTCTAAAAGGACTTAGTGATCATAAGGTTTTAGATTATGTTATCCTAAGAATTACACCTACAGAAGATGTTATTTATTATCTCTATAATGGTTCTTCGATTCATATTCCAGAAAAGTGGATTGATCTATTTTCAAGTTTTAATACTCATTCAGGGTTTAGAGTCTTGGAGTGTTATGATAGTGATGTAGATGGATCTTTAAGTCATTTTGGATATCTTATGACAAGGTTAATTTGTCACTTAGATAAAAGTCTATCTAAAATTGAAGGAGAGGAGCTTTTGAATGTTCTTGGAGAGATAAGTGTAATTGGTACGAAAGAATTTAGAGAATGGTGCCTTGAAGAATTTGGATTAGAACTTGATCCCTTCGAATATCGTTCTTTGGATGAAAATTTAGATATTTAAAATTGATGAGATGAAACAGTTTGATATTTATACTGACGGATCTCACCTAGACAAACAAAATAATGGAAGACTTGGTATCGGAGGAGTTCTTATTGACCCTACCGGACCTGGAATGGGAACTATGCTTAATAAATTCTCAATTGAATTAACTCCTGAATATATGAATTTATCTTTTGGAGCTCAGAAGTGTAGCAATCCTAGTGCGGAGTTAGTAGCAGTTTTACATGCTTTATATGAATTTCGTGGTTCTTGGGGTCCGAATGATATTGTAGTAGTCCATGCAGATTATCTTGGTGTTCGAGAATGGATGACTGGTAATTGGAAAGTAAAAGAACCATACATTGCTCGAATTAAAGGTGATATTGATAAAGAAATAATTAAACAGGGTTTACAAAGAAGAATTGAGTATAAGTGGGTAAAGGGACATCAGAAAAATAATGGTGTTGATGCCGATATATACTGGAATAACTATGTAGATTCTCTAGCTAAAGGCAAAGGATAAAATGTTGAATAGTTGTAGAAACTCAAGAATTGTAGGTCCTTCTGGAATTTGGGAATATGAACAGTTGATCGGTGCTAAGGTAAAAGTTAGTTCATTACCTGTTAGTAATTTCTTTGGTTGTTTCTCAGGTGGAGGAAGTAATGATCTATTAACTATTAAAGATATTTATTTTAGAATATCTCTTGATGGAAAAACTATAACAGTGATCGAATTAACCGAGTATCCAGGGAAAATATTTACTTGGAAAGATTTGGAAATTATCGAGCTTAATGTTATTAGTAAGTTTAAAGCTGTATGTGGAACTTTCTTATCTAATCAATCAATTTGTGGATATGGAGTTGATACTGAAGCTTCTTGGATAAAAGATATGTCAAATGGAATAGCTTTTATCGATGAAAAGGGAAATATAATAACTAATCGTATAGTGAGAATCGTTGGAGCAAATGTAGAGGATATTAATACCGATACAAATGAAATTACAGATATAGATGTAAACTTCAATGGTGATATACTAGATAAAAGATAATAAAAATGGCACAATCACAGTTAACAAGATTTGAATGTATTTATGCCAATCGAGATGAAGCACTTAAGGCTCTCTCATGTGCATCTAGACAATATGCTGAATTAGTTGCTGTAAGATATTATAATGAAGTTGAAGATGTTTGTATTCTTTTAGTAATTTTTAAGAGTGCAGACTTAGGTGATTTTGACATTGTTTCAGATACTATGGAATTAAGTCAAGGTCCTAGAATATTTACAGCAAAAAAACAGTCAGAGGAACAATCAGATCAGGAGTGTATCTTGATTGCGTTGTTTGGTGAAAAACCTAAGAATGGAGATGTAGTAATCCTGACTTCTTATGACGGTACTACTTCCATTACTTATACAATGATCGGAGGACAGTGGATAAAAACTGGTGGAACTACTGCAGATGGACTTGGAATTATATTTGAAGATTCTAATACCATCGATTTTACAATGAGTCCTGGTCCTACTGAATCTAAGAAAACATTAACCGCTGATGTAAAATTGGATAATAATAATTTGATTTATGATGAGAAGGTTGATGGAATTCGTATTAATAAAATCTATGGAGGAACATTCTAAATGAAAAAAGTAAGAAGCCCGAAAGATATAAAAGTGATCTCCGGACGTTCTGCTAGAAATACAGCTCCTTTTGTTGGAAGACTTGGTAAACCTCTTAATCCAGGGGCTCTAAAATTTAAGCAGAGTAATATTCCAGGAGGAGATATATTTAATGATTATCTCTTAGATTTAATGAAATTAAAATAAGAAAAATATTATGGACTTGCTTGATAGAACTGATGTTAGTAATAAAAATCCTGGGGATTCATTAACTAGTGCTGATATCAATAGTATAAATAATACTGTTAATGCTGCAGTTAGTTATATAAATGAAAACTTAAAAGATTTTTGTAATGCTAATGCTGAAATAAATAATTATGAAAGAAAATTAACTCTTTCGGGAGCAATTAGATTAGTACCTGAAGCAAGACGACGTAGCGGATTGAAAATTAGATTTCTTGGTAGTGAAGGTGCATATTCAGAATATATTTATAAAGGACCAGATGCTGATGAATCTAATTGGGCTAATGAAGATAATTGGAAATCTCCTTACAACATTATTGACGGAGGAGAGTGGTAAGTTTAAATAATAACATAAATTATGAAAAATAGTTATATAAAAACTACATGGATTGATAATAAAACTCCTGTTAATGCGGCTAATTTAAATAAGATCGAGAGTGCTTTATCAGATCTTTATACTAACGCTCTTAGTTCTTCTGAGATTTTAGAAGGAGATGGTATTAGAATTACTAATACTAGTTGTCAGTCAGATTGTTACGGTAATACTACAAAAGGTATTCAATTTTCTGTATCAGATCGTGTAATGCAGTCTGATTCTTGTAAAGGTGTTGATATTGTAACAAATACCTTGGATATCCTTCAATTTGAAAAGGATAGATTATACCTATTCTTAGATCCAGAGAGAAAAACTTTGGTTAAGATGGTAATAAACGGAGTTACTATTTTTGAAGTGAAATAATAATGAGATGGAACGATAAAAACGGATACATCACATATAAACAAGCTCTTCAAAATATTAAATCATGTCTAGGGATAGCTAAGATAGATTATTCCATGAGATGTGAATTAGCTCCGTATATCACATATATCTTAAAATATATATCAGATAGATTAACTTTACTTCCAGAAGGATCAGATGTCAAAACTTATATTCAAGAGTTTTTTGATATTCGAGATCATGGTGAAGCTAAGATTGTATTTTATGCTGTAGATGAACTTAGATGTGAACTTGGAATTGATAATGGTGAAATATACGTTGAAGGTTCTGAGATTCCATACAATGAGGATAGATTTATTTATGCATGGAGTAATGTTTTGACTGCTATGTTAGTTAGAATTTTATTCCAGTATCAAAATCTTCTAGCTCAACCCGAATCTAATGACTGCCCTTGTAATAATGAATGTGGAAGAGGACAGACTACAGCGGATTACGAATCTTGGAGTTCTGGTGTTTATCCAGAAGATGAAAGTTATTCTTACTATAATTATAAAGAAGTAAACAATACGGAATGGAGAACTAATAATGATGTTCCGGAGTGTACAAAATGTCTAAGACAATGAGTGATATAATTGTAAAAAATCAACTTCCTGAACCAACCGTAATTATTCTTAAAAATTCGGTAGAACAGGGAAAGATGCCTACTCCAGAACAGCTTGAAGTAGGTGAATTAGGTTTAGGTCTTCATGCCGGAGAGGAAAGTATATGGGTCAAAAATTCTGATGGTGTAGTTGTAGATCTTAGAGTTCCTAGAGTTGATAATTTTTGGGGTGATTTTCTCCTTGAATATGAAACTCTTGAGGAATTTAATGCAGATCTAGAAGCCGGAAAAATTAGTGATACTTCGATAGCTTTCATCAAAGGATCTAGACAGGCTTGGACTAAAGGAACTTTCTTCGCATTATCGGAGGAAGAAATAAATAAACTGATCGATAGTAAAGTATTGTTATTCCCAAGTATGACTTCTGAGTTAACATCAGAAAGTACATCTGAAGAAATAGCAGAAATTTTTGGTGGAGCAGAGAATTTTGTTAAGCTTACTGAAAAGATTAAAGATCAGATTTCAATTGCGTCTTTAAGAGTAGATTCTGGGAAAGCGATAGTTCCTGTATCTATTCAATCTAGTATTATAGAGTGTGAAACTCAGTGTAAAAATGTATTAGTTCTAGAGTGGATTTATTCAGGGAAATATTATTCAGAAAAGATTATCCTGAATAGTTTTACATCTGAATTCTCAGTTGAAAGAGAATTTACAGAATCTACTTTTATTGAGGTAGTAGAAAAAATAGATGAGCTTTTTAATACAAACTTAGAACTTGTAGAACCTAAGATTAATGGAACTTGGGATTTCTATAATAATGCATTCGAACCTATAACAATTACTCCAAGTCCAAATAAATATAATCCTGTAATTGAAAATGGATATAAGGCTGTTTTCAAAGGAGTTTATACATGGACAAGTGAAGATGGAAAGAAAGATCCTACTGGAGTTGTTAAGGGTTCATTCTGGGATACTCTTACAGGTACTGATGTTAGTTCTGATATAGTAACTAGTCCTTATTATACAGAAGATGCTACTATTTCTATTAAACTTGAAGCTCCTAAGACTGGTTTTATGGTTAGAGGAGAAGATGTTGTTAGAAGTACTGGCGTTTATGATTATACAGAAGATACTAGATCAGTAACATTCGCACATAGATTATTCTATGGTGTATCTACTAAGGGAAAAGACTTAGTAGAGTATGATATTAAATCTCTGAAAACATCTGAATTAATTACTGAACATCCTAAAAAGACTCTAGAACATTTTTCTACAGAAATGGATGAATATGCTATTTTTGCTTATCCTAAAGTTCTTGGTGAGTTAGATAGTATTTATCAGGATGGAATTCGTGTAATTAAGGCATTTAACAAAGTAGAATTAGAAATCACTAATGGTGCTGGTGTAGTAATAGATTATATAGTTTATGTTACTAATAATCCAGGTGCTTTTACTGATGTTGAGTTAGAATTTAAATAAATAGTACAATGGCGTTAAATTTTGCAGATAGATTAGTGTCCAACAATCCTAGTGCATATGGAATTGTTAGAGCTATAGAAGTTAGTGGACACAAAACAGTATCTTCTCTTTCAGCATTGTATAAAATTCCCGACTGTATTCTTTCTGATACAGGGGATAATTCTGGTAATGATTCTCTTGGACAATTGTGGTATGTAATTGATGCCAAAGAAGTTTATCAGCTTGTTAATTGGGAAAAAAGAAATGAAGCTGGAGGATGGAAACCATACTTATCTGGAGTAATTACAGATGAAGCACTGGAAGAGATATTAAATACTAAGCAAGATAAATTGATAGCCGGAGAAGGGATTAGTATCAGTGAGGATAATGTAATTTCTTGCACTATAGATACATCACTTTTCAGAATGGTGGATGAGCTACCTTCTTTGGAGGAAGCAGAGACAAATAAAATTTATCTTCTTAGAAAAGAAAATAATATCGGAGAACTTCAGAGTTATACTGAATATATAGTAACTATTAAGGTTGACGAAGAAGGGAAAGAAATAAAAGAATGGGAAAAGATCGGTGAATATGATTTATCTATTGAACTTGCTCCCTATCTTAAAATAGAAGATGCAGAAAAGACTTACGTAAAGAAGGAAAACATCGTAGATTCATTCGAAGGTGGTGATCCTAAAGAGCAAGTTTTATCTGCTGAAAAAGGAAAAGAACTTAAAGAACTCGTAGATTCATTAGAGGAAAGAAAAGTAGATAGTGTAACAACTACTGAGGGAAAAGGAATCATAGTAGAAGGTACTCATAACAATCCTACTATTGGTGTTCTTCGTGATCCTGAGTCTGAAGGATTTTTTACAATCGAAGAAACAGGTCTTAAACTTAGTGGTGTTCAGGATGCTATTGATGAAGCAGTTGGTGAATTAACTGATAGAGTAGAACTTGAATCTGATGTAGTCTATAATATCAATGAAATATTTCCAGGTGAAGGTAAGGGAGAAAATGGAGATCAGTGGCACATCCAATATGCTGCTGCTAAATTAGATGCTTTCCTTCCAGCTGAAAAGAAAGTTCCAGGTATAAAAGTTAAGTTTATTAACTTAGACGGTAACTGGAGAACTTTCACTTTCAATGGTGGATATTTCTTGGATGGTAGAAACTGGAGTTATGATATCACTTCTAATGACTTCACTGAATTAGCTACAGAAAATCTTCCAACAGCTACTCCAGAATCAAATGGAGTAATGTCAAAAGAAGATAAAGCTAAACTTGATGGAATTAGTGAAACTATCAATAAAGATGTAGATGATAAGATTGCAGAAGTTAAAGAGACAATCGATAACTATACTGTAAATGGTTATAAAATTTCCACAAATCCATCTTTAGATAGAAATGATATCGGTCTTGGAAATGTTACTAATGACGCTCAGATAAAACGCTCTGAAATGGGTGTTCCTAAGGGTGTTGCTACTCTTGGAGAAGATGGTAAAGTTCCGGAATCACAACTTCCAGATTCAGTTCTTGGAAATGTTAAATATCAAGGAGTTTGGGATGCAGTTAATAATGTTCCTAAACTTGAACTTAACGATTTTGATTCCAATGGTCATTACTATATAGCTATTAATAAAGGCTCTCAATTTGGATATGATTTTGATCCAGGTGATTGGGTAATTAATAGTAATGGTAGATGGGTTAAAATTGATAATGTAGATTCAGTTAAGTCTGTAAATGGTCAGATCGGAATTGTTGAATTAGGTATAGAGGATATTCCTAATCTTAAGGAAACTCTAGATTCTAAAGCAACTAATGATGATTTCAATAGACACTTAACAGACTATAAGAATCCTCACAAGGTTACTAAAGATCAAGTAGGTCTGGGTAATGTAGATAATACAGCAGATAAGGATAAACCTATTTCTAATGCTACACAGGCATTAATTGATCAAACAAGAACCGTACTAGAAAATAAGATTTCTGAATTACAAACTAATACTGAGGCAGACTTAGAAGTATTTAGATCAGAATTTGAGAATAAATTAGCCGAACTTGCTGCTAAAGAAGAAGCTGATATTGTTGCTGTTAATAATAGTCTGAAGGAAGCAAAGACAGAACTTCAGAATAATATTGATAACTTAGCATCAAAGACAGAAAATGATTTAACAGTTGCTAAGAAAGAGTTGGATAATAAGATCTCTGAATTATCAACTAAAACAGAATCTGATCTTTCTACTCTTAGAGCTGACTTAGAATCTAGTATTTCTGTAACTAAAACAGAGCTTGAGAAGAGTATATCTGAATTGGCATCTAAAACAGAAAATGATCTTAATACTGCTAAATCAGAACTTGAAAAAGCTATATCAGACCTAACTGCTAAAGAAGAAGCTGATATTGTTGCTGTTAATAATGCTCTTTCTGAAGCTAAGAGAGAATTAGAAAACAGTATCTCTAGTTTAGCATCTAAGACAGAAAATGATCTTAGTTTAGCAACAAAAGATTTGAATAATAAGATCTCTGAATTAGCTACTAAAACAGAATCCGATCTTTCTACTCTTAGAGCTGACTTAGAATCTAGTATTTCCGTAACTAAGACTGATCTAGAATCTAAGATCACTGAATTAGCAACTAAGACTGATGCTAAATTCCAAGCAACTGATTCTAAGATTGAAGCAACTAAGACAGAGCTTCAAACTAATATTGATAACCTATCTCATCGTCATGATGATGATATGAAAGATATTAGAAGAGAAATCGAAGAGGCTACTGCTGGTTCTAATGAAGCACTTAATACACACATCCAAGATAAGAGTAATCCTCATCAAGTAACTAAAGAACAGGTAGGTCTTGGTAATGTTACAGATGATGCACAGGTTAAGCGTTCCGAAATGGGTATGCCAGAAGGAGTTGCTACACTTGATGCAACCGGAAAAGTGCCTTCATCTCAATTACCTAGTTTCGTAGATGATGTAATCGAAGTAGATTCATTTGACTTACTTCCTGAAACTGGTGAAACTGGTAAGATCTATGTAACTAAGGATACTAACTTGACTTATAGATGGTCAGGCTCTCAGTATGTAGAAATTTCTGAATCACTTGCACTTGGAGAAACGTCTAGTACAGCTTACCCAGGAGACAAAGGTAAAGCTACTACAGACAAGGTTAATGCTCATACTTCAGACTACAATAATCCTCATAAAGTAGATAAAGCTCAGGTAGGTCTTGGAAACGTTGATAATACAGCTGACCTCGATAAACCAGTATCTAATGCTACACAGGAATTAGTAGATAATACTAAGAAAGAGCTAGAAGAAAAGATTAATAACTCAGGAAACGACTTACAAGATAACATTGATAAGATTGACGAGAGAGTTACTAATATTGAAGATTCTATTGCTCAGCCTGGTGGTTTAGCTACTCTTGATGATGCCGGAAAAGTACCTCTAGAACAATTGCCAAGTTTAGTAGATGATGTAATTGAAGTAGACTCTTTCGAACATCTACCTGAAGCTGGAGAAGTTGGAAAAATCTATGTTACTAAGGATACTAATCTTCTTTATCGTTGGACAGGGGTTAAATATGTAGAAGTATCAGAATCTCTCCACTTAGGTGAAACGGCTGATACTGCTTATGCGGGAGATAAAGGCAAGGAGACAACTGATAAGGTTAATTCTCATATCTCAGACTTCAATAATCCGCATAAAGTTACAGCCGAACAAGTAGGCTTAGGTAATGTTGATAATACTTCTGATATCAATAAACCTGTTTCTACCGCACAACAAGAAGCTTTAGATGCAGTTAAGACCGAACTTGAGGAGAAAATTAATAACTCTGGTAGTGATCTTCAAGGTAATATTGATAAGATTGACGAGAGAGTTACTAATATCGAAAACTCAGTAGGTGCTCCTGATGGTATAGCTACACTTGATTCCGAAGGTAAATTAGAAGTTTCACAGATCCCTAACGAAGCTCTGAATGTTATCGAAGGTAAGTATATGACTGAAACTCAATTTACTGATTCTGAAGGTGTAGAGTTTATTCCAAGACATAATACTATTTATATTGATAGTATCGGTGGTTCGAATAAACTTTATCGCTGGGATGGATTCAAGTATGTAGAAGTATCAGATTCAGATAATGTTACAGAAGCTATTGACAATCACATCAAAGATTTCAATAATCCACATAAAGTAACAGCCGAACAAATTGGGCTTGGAAACGTAGATAATACAGCCGATATTGATAAGCCAATATCTACTGCTGTTCAAGAAGCTTTAGATACTGTAAACACTAAAGTAACTGAACACACTGAGAATAAAGAAAATCCTCATGGTGTTACAGCAGAACAAATTGGCTTAGGAAATGTAGATAATACGGCTGATTATGATAAACCTGTTTCTAAGGCTACTCAAGATGAAATCGATAGAATTGACGGTCGTATTGATACAATCGATAATTCAATTGGTGTTCCTAGTGGTATTGCAACTCTTGATGGCAATGGTAAATTAACAGATTCTCAAATACCAGACAAGACGATTAATGTTCTTGTAGGTAAACTTATGAGTGAAACAGAATTCAAGGACGAAGAAGGTAATACTTATGAACCTAGAACTGGAGTAATTTATATTGATACTGTTTCTGGTACTGAGAAAATATATAGATGGAATAAATATGAATATGTAGAGATTTCAAATACAGAATTACTTGAAGGTGCATTAAATTCTCACGTTCAGGATAAGAATAATCCTCATCAAGTAACCAAAGAGCAGATTGGGTTAAGTGAAGTAACAAATGATGCTCAAGTTAAGAGATCAGAAATGGGAACTCCGGAAGGTGTTGCTACTCTTAACGAAAATGGTAAAATTCCTGTGGAACAACTTCCAGGACAAGTTGATGAAGTATTTGGAATTGATCATTTCGTATCAACAAAAACAGATATTCCTTCTTCTAGATTAGTAATTGGTTCCACTTACTATGTAGAAGATGAGAAGAAAATATATACAGCAATTTCTGAAACGGAATTAGATGAAGGTGCTACTCCTGATAAAGGTGTAATCTATTCTAATCGAGAAACTAATATAATCTATCGTTGGGATGGTGCTGAATTAGTAGAAATTGGTAACCCTGTTCATCTTGGTGAAGTAGCTGGAACTGCATATCCTGGAGATAAAGGTAAGGCTACTACAGATAAAGTTAATGCTCATGTGGCTGACTTTGAAAATCCTCACCAAGTAACTAAAGAACAGATCGGTCTTGGAAATGTAGATAATACTTCTGATGCTGATAAGCCTATTTCTAGTGCAGTCCAAGAAGCTTTAGATGCTGTTAATAAAGAAGTTTCAGAACATAAAGCTGATAAGAATAATCCTCATGAGGTAACAAAAGCTCAGGTAGGTTTAGGAAATGTAGATAATACTGCAGACCTTGATAAACCAGTATCTAATGCTACACAGGAATTAGTAGATAATACTAAGAAAGAGCTTGATACTAAGATAGATAATCATACTTCAGACTTTAACAATCCTCATAAGGTAACAAAAGAACAAGTAGGACTAGGGAATGTTGATAATACAGCTGATATTAATAAGCCTGTATCTGTAGCACAACAAGCTTTAGTAGATTCTACAAAGGCAGAGTTGAAGAAAGATATTGGTGATATTGAAAAAGATGTTACTAATCACATAGCTGACAAGAATAATCCTCATGAAGTAAATAAACTTCAGGTAGGTCTTGGAAATGTTGATAATACATCAGATATCAATAAACCTGTATCTACTGCACAACAAGCTGCTTTAGATAAACTTAAGAGTGATCTTGAATCTATTATAGGTTCTACAGGAACAGATCTTAGTGCTCACTTGAAAGACTTTGATAATCCTCATAAGGTTACTAAGGATCAGGTTGGACTTGGTAAGGTGGATAACACTGCTGACCTTGAAAAACCTGTCTCTGTAGCAACTCAAGAGGCAATCAATGCTGTTCAGTCTAATCTTGATAAGACCAATATTTCATTAGAGAATCATATTGCAGATAAGAAGAATCCTCATGAAGTAACGAAGGAACAAGTAGGTCTAGGTAATGTAGATAATACATCTGACTTAGATAAACCTGTTTCTCATTATCAACAGGATGCTCTTGATGAACTTGAAAGAAGACTTCAAGGTTCTATTGATGGTTCTGGTTCTGATCTTAGTGCTCATATTTCAGATTTTAATAATCCGCATAAAGTAACTAAGGATCAGGTTGGACTTGGTAATGTAGATAATACAGCTGACAAGGATAAACCTATTTCTGATGCTACACAGAAAGCTTTGGATAGTATTAAGACAGAAACTAATACTATTATCGAAACTCATATAGCAGATAAGAATAATCCTCATGAAGTAACTAAGGAACAGATTGGATTAGGTGAAGTAACAAATGATGCTCAAGTAAAACGTTCAGAGATGGGCGTAGCTGGGGGAGTTGCTACACTTGACCAAGAAGGCAAAGTTCCTAGTTCTCAATTACCTAGCTTTGTAGACGATGTTATTGAAGTAGATTCTTACGATAACTTGCCTACTACAGGTGAAGCTGGAAAGATTTACGTAACCAAAGACACTAACCTAACCTATAGATGGTCTGGTTCTCGATATATTGAAATTTCTGCTTCCTTAGCCCTCGGAGAAACTAGCTCAACCGCATATCCAGGTGACAAGGGAAAAGAAACAACTGATAAGGTTAATACTCACGTAGCTGATCTTAATAATCCTCACCAAGTAACTAAAGAACAGGTTGGACTTGGAAATGTAGATAATACTTCAGATAAGGATAAACCTGTATCTGATGCAACCCAACAATTAATTAATGAAGTTAAGGAATCTATTAATAGCGGAAATACTACTATTACAGATAACTTAACTAAACATATAGAAGATTACAATAATCCTCATAAAGTAACGAAAGATCAAGTAGGTCTAGGTAACGTTGATAATACTTCAGATAAAGATAAACCTTTGTCTGATGCAGCTAAAGAAGCTATCAACGAGGTTAAGACTCTAATTACTTCTTCTGGAACTGACTTAAGCAATCATATTAAAGATTATACAAATCCTCATAGAGTAACTGCAGAACAAGTAGGTCTCGGAAATGTAAATAATACTTCCGACCTTGACAAACCTATTTCTAATGCTACTCAGAAGGAACTTGATAAACTTGACGCTAAGATTGATAAGATTAATACAGATCAGGGAACAGATCTTAGTGCTCACTTGAGAGATTTCAGTAATCCTCATAAAGTAACTAAAGAACAAATTGGACTCGGAAATGTAGATAATACTGCAGATCTCGATAAACCAATATCTACTGCTACACAAAAAGCAATTGATGATGCCAAAGCAGCTAATAATACTGCTTTAGATAATCATGCTAATCGTACAGATAATCCTCATAAGGTAACTAAGGATCAAGTAGGTTTAGGTAACGTTGATAATACAGCCGATACTAATAAACCTGTATCTGTAGCACAGCAGAATGCTCTTGATACTTTATCTAATAGTTTAAATACAGCTATTAATAATCACGTAGGTAATACTAATAATCCTCATCAAGTAACTAAAGAACAAGTAGGTCTCGGAAAAGTAGATAATACATCTGACTTAGAAAAGCCTATTTCAGTAGCAACTCAAAACGCTATTTCTGAAGTTGTTTCTAATCTGGATAAACATATTGCAGATAAGAACAATCCTCATGAAGTAACAAAAGAGCAAATTGGACTTGGTAGAGTTGATAATACATCAGACCTCGAGAAACCTATTTCAACAGCTACTCAGGTTGCTCTTGATAAGAAGGCTGAACTTGGACCTGATGGAAAAATACCTGAAAGTCAATTACCTGAAAGAACAATGCATAGTTTGTTCTATAAGGGTACTTGGGATGCTGAAAGGAATTTACCAACACTAGCTAATGGAGATAAGGCACAAGATGGTGATTACTATTTAGTTAATAATGATGGTGAGTCCTTTGGATATAAATTCATGGTAAATGATATTATATTCAATGCCAGTGGAATTTGGTATAGAATGATGGGCTCTAATAAGAGAGATAATCCTACTGAATTTAAGATTACTAAATTCACAGCAGATAGAACTTTATTAGAGAGAGGTGAATCAACAGAAATTACTCTTGAATGGGAATATCAATTGACCCCAAGTGGACAAATTAATTTCCAATTCATAGATACTCATGATATTCCTGTTGAGGAACGTACTTATAAGATTACTGCCACTGGAGGACAAACATTCACATTGAGAGGTTCGTATCTAAGTGAAGTTGCAACAGCTACTTTAACGATTGATACAGCTGATAAGGTTTATGTAGGTGCATCAAGTAATTCTGCTCCTACTGACTCTGACTTTATAGCAATGAATTCTTTCTTCTCCTTCGGTGATAATGAATTCCCATTCACTCCTATTGATTGTTCAGGAGGTAAGTATATTTACGTAGCAATTCCAACAGAAGAGTATAGTAAGTATAGAATCTATTGTAATAATTATCCTGTTGATGATGTAACAGTATACTCTAGACGTATAACTAACATCTTTACTGGATATACTGATTATACAATTACTAAACTTGCTAATCTCTATCATGGAATACTAAATATTGAAGTTAAATTAATTGATAAAAGATAATGCCAGAAAATAATTTAAAAGGAACGGTACTCTATTCGGGTATCGTTCCCACCAATACTTCTGACGTATATCCAACACATTCAGCCATTTATGGTATGGGAGGCTACCGCTCAGTGAAAACAATAGCTGAGCGGGATGCTATTCCTGTAGAGCGTTTAGAATTAGGTGCTAAGGTATTAGTTACTGACCTAGAGACTGAATATTATGTACGAAGTATTGCAGAGGATGGTACTGTAACTTGGGAATTAGATACTAGACTAATAGCAGATAGATTACTTCCTACTCCTATGATGGAAGGTACTTGGAGTTTTTCTAATAGTCTTGGAGAAGAAGTAACTGCAGATAGCCTTGGTATAACAAATGTAAATTCTAAAGTTATAACTATAGAGAAAGGATATAAAGCAAGTTTAGCTGGTAGATTTAAATGGACAGTAACAGATTACCAAACATATAAAGATCCAGAAACTTGTAGTGGAGATCTTGGGACTACTTTACCTAGTAATGGAGTATTTTCGGAAATTAGTAATATAACTGGTATAACAGAAAATAGAATAATTAAGGAAACTATTTCAGCCAAGAAAAAAGGCTTAATGATTAGCGGAAATTCTGTTATAAAAGCAGAAGGACTTGATAGTTTTTCCGATCAATATGAGATAAAGTTTAGACCAAGAATATATTTTGGAACAGTAACTAGTAAAACTCCATCTGCTAGTGATATATTAGCATTATCAGGAACAAAATTATTGGATGAAAGTAACTCTGAAAGAATAACTAATATTACCGCTTCAGGTACTCAGTATTATTGCTATTCTTACCCGAAAGAACTTGGAACTCTTAGTATGATTGTTCAAAATGGAGGTGCTGCTATATTAGAAGATTTTACTAGATCTGAAATTAATATAGTAAGTGGTTCTGGAATTTCAACTTCTCATTATGTATATATTTCGAAATACAAAGGAGCATTTCAGAATGTTATATTAGATTTTAAAATTTAAAAATAGAATACAATGGCTAAATATCCGGCACAATTACAATCTGCGAATCTTAATGAATTCGGTATTGTCTATGCTGAAGAAATACAAGGCCATAAAACAGTTGCTACTCTGAATGCACTTTATGCTATCACAGATCCTATTCTTAGCAAATCCGTAGTGAATACAAATAATGATGCTATCGGGCAAGAATGGTTCGTTACATCAGAGGGTTGTTATTACAGATTAGACAACTGGGCCAATAGACATACAGCTTCTGGATGGACTAAACTTCAAGTAATAGATACAGAGTTTAATAGTCTTTCTGCACATGGAGCTGATAAGATAAAAAATTTCACGACATCTCCTAGCACAGTTACTCTCAACTATAATACGTGGAGATCTTCGACTGTTAATGAAGATGGAACCGCTGTGATAAACGCTGCTACTCAATCTGCAGCGGGAGTTCTAAGCGCAGCGGATAAAACTAAATTAGATGGATTAAATACAGATTCTATTAATGATATATCTGTAACATCTAATGCTAATAAAGCTACTATTACATTTGTATCTGATAATGGTAATGAAGAAGATGTAAGTACTACTATAGATTTTCCTATATCTACTTCTACCGCAGCAGGTACAATGAGCGCCAAAGATAAAACAGAATTAGATAGAATTAATACTGCTAACTTTGCTCTTGGCGCTGTAACTCCTGCTGCGTCTACTGTAGGTATAGCTGCTTCTAAAACTAATGTTACTGATGGTACTACCGCTGCGAATAATATTACGCTGCCTGCTGCTACTCAATCTGCAGCGGGAGTTCTAAGCGCAGCGGATAAAACAAAAGTTGACCGAATCACAGGTACTAATCATGTTATTTCTCAACCTACTACAACAGCTACCTCAAGAGTAATTACTATAACGGGTATAAATCCTACAGATAATAAAGCAGTTTCTAGTTCTATTACTCTTCCAGAAGTATCAGAAACTCAGGCAGGCCTTGCAAGTGCATCTGATAAGAAGACTCTCAATGCTATTAAAACTCTTGGGAAGTCTTCTCACTTAAATGATGATAATTGTTGGACTAGAACAGCTTCTAATGTAGCTATAAACTTCACTTGTACTGATGTTAGTGGTAATTCTACAGATACTGATGCAAAATCAGAACATTCAGTTAATATTGGAGCTGCATCATCTACTCTTGCAGGGGTAATGACTTCAACCGATAAGACTGAACTTGATAGAATAACCACAGCGAATTTTGCTTTAGGTGCAGTTACGCCAGCAGCTTCAAGTGTAGCTATCGCAGCAACAAAAACAACTATTTCTACAGGAGTTAGTGCAGCAAACAATATAACTCTTCCCGCTGCAACTGCTAGTGTAGCTGGTGTTATGACTGCTGCAGATAAAGTAAAGCTTGATACTACTCTTCCTAACTTAATTAACTCTAATAAAACAACTATTGATAATTATACTGTAAATGGAATTAAAATTTCTACTAATCCCGTTGTAACAGGAGCAAATACTAAAGTAACTGGGTATTCAAAACCAACTACGACTGGAGCTATTGCAGCAACTGATAGTATCAATGGAGCTCTTGGAAAATTAGAGAAAAAGTTAGATGATGAAGTAACTAATAGAACTAATGCTGTTTCAAATCTAACTAATACAGTAAATAATAATAAGACTACAATAGATAACTATACTGTTGGAGGAATAAAAATTTCTGCTAATCCTAAAGTGGCAAATGGAACAAATACTACAGTATCTACTGCTAATAGTACGATTACTTGGTCTCTAAACTCTACTATATCACTTACTAGAGTTAATGCTTCTAGTGGATTCTATCAGACTTCAGATAAACGTTTGAAATCAGATATTAAACCTTTGGAACATACACTTGAGGAGATTTGTTCTATTCCGACAGATTCATTTATTTTAGGTGGGAAAAAAGACCTTGGAACTATAGCACAAGAACTTGAACCAACTTTCCCTGAACTAGTAACAGACGCCGAACTTAAACAATCCGATGTACCTAACCCTGAAAACTTTGAAACCATTGAGAAAGATGGTGAAACTTATGTTCTAGTTAAAGAAGTTGATTATGCTAAAATGAGTGTTCTAGCAATCGAAGGTATTAAATTACTTAAGGCCGAAATAGATGAACTTAAAAAGCAGTTATTAGATAAATAAAATAAAGGGAGGTTGATCAAGAGTAAAAACTTGATTGCCTCCTTTTAAATTTAAAAGTAGGAATGAAATGGATCAAATAATTAATTTTAAAATAAATACAGAACTATTTACAAGTAGATCTGAAGCGATCCTAGCCTTAGAAAACATTATATTTACTCAAGGAGAGCCAGTTATTGCAATTTATGGAACTACTTCTCAAAATGCTAAAATTATTCTAGCCGTCGGAAAAAGAAATGGAGCTGGAAAAAATGCATTTGAAATAATTTCCACTAAAGAAGATATGTCTGAAACTTTGAATATTATTAATTCTTTGAATAATGAGTTCACAGAACATATCAAAGCAGAAGCAGGTGATAAGCTTGGACATGTAATAACAGGAGGAGATATTGTTTTCTCTGGAGGTATAGGAACTGTAGTTTCGGCTGGAAAGGTAAAAAATAAACTTACTTTTACTGGTGGAACTTTTGAAGGAACAGATAAAACTACATTTGATGGTTCTGAGGCTGTAACGATAAAAATTCCTAGCCCCTCATTTACTGTTCCTAAACCATTAGGACATGCAATAGCTGGAGAATCTAAGGAGTGGGCTAGAGCTGACCATGTGCATGAAGCTCCTAAATCAGTCTCTGGAAATGCTGGTAGTGCTGATAAATTAAGTTCTAAAAGAAATATAACTTTAACCGGAGCTGTTACTGGAGGTGTAGTAACTGATTTTTCAGGAGATATTACAATTAATACTTCCAAAAACCATACACATGATATTTCAGAGGTTACTGGTCTACGAGGTGAGTTGAACACCTTAGAAGCAACTAAAGCTCCCATTGAAAGTCCTATCTTCACAGGAACTCCAGAGGCTCCAACAGCTCCACAAGGAACTAATACTAATCAGTTAGCTACTACTGCATTTGTTATCAAGGAAATTGGAGAAAAAATAGAAGCTGCTGTAGCCTTGAAATTTAAAGGAACTCTCGGAACAACTGGAACTGTTAAGAGTCTTCCTGCTCAACATACAACAGGTGACGTCTATGTTGCCACTACTGGAGCTCCGAATGTATCAGGACTTAGACTTGAACCTGGTGATATAATAATTTGTATCAAAGATGGTTCAACTGCTAATGATTCTGATTGGACAGTTGTACAGACTAATATAGATGGAGCTGTAACAGGACCAGGAAGTGCAGTTTCTGGAAATCTAGTACTTTTTAATGGAACTACAGGAAAAGTTATATCAGATTCTGGTCTTTCATTAGCAGACCTAGCAAAAGTAACAACTACTATCTCTGCAGGTCCTGGTTTAACTGGAGGTGGATCTATTGGAGGAAATCAAGTAATTTCACATGCTTCTCAACCAACTACAGGAACTAATGCAGGGGGTAATTCTGGAGCTTTTGTCACAAACATTAAGATCGATTCCTTTGGACATGTTGTAGAAGCCTTAAAAGGAGACTTAACTGGATCATATCTAGCACCCTCCGGAGAATATATTTCAGGAATTACACTCTCAGGGAATACACTATCAGGAAATTCTAAACCATTCCCTAATATTGAAATTGAAAATGGAGAAGTAGGTGGATCGGAAGAATTTGTTACTGGAATCTCTGTAAATACTATCTTAAATAATCATAGAATTCAAGTTAATAAAGGAACAATCCCTGGAATAACAGTAACTGGAGATGGTGGTGAAGAAAGTCCTAGAAAGTATGTTTCAGGAATAGAATCAGATGGACATCATGGAATATCTTTTACTACTTCTGAAGAATCTGGAATGGTTAAAGTTTCAAAAGATGGTTCAGCTGATTACTTAGGAAATAAAGTTCTCTCTGGAATTAGTTCTGGAAATACTTATGCAACTACTGTAACTCAAGATACTGATGCTCTAAGATTAACTACTACAATTTCAGAGATAGATGGTGGAGATGATCAAGGAAGCCAAGGAAAACGTCAAGTAATTAGAGTAAAAAGATATACTACAGGTGGAATTCTTCCTAGTGGGTTAGCTTCAGGGGAAATAGCTATAAACTTGGTTGATAATTATCTTTATGTTGGGAATGAAGAGGGTGGAGTTCAAAGAATCTATCCAAATGCTACACCACAGAAAGATGGTCTTTTATCAGCCGAAGATAAATCACGCCTCGAAAAAGCTATATCTGATATTGCTGATCATGCTTCAAGTCTGGGAACAATAAATACCGAGCTTGATGTTCTTGAGGAGGATTTGAAAGACACGAAGGAAAAATTAACTGAAAAAATTTCTCAAGAATCCGAGGCGAGAAAAACGGCTGATCAAGAATTTAAGGAAAACTTGAATACCGAAACCCAAGAAAGAACTACCGAAGATATTGCTATAAGAGAATATATAGACTCTACAAAATCAGAGTTAAATGAAAAGATAGATAAACTTATTGGTTCAGGAGGAGAGACTGAAGGAGGATTAGCTGCAGAAGTGGAAGCTAGAAAACAAGGAGATAAATATAACTTCGATCTCTTAAAGTTTGCAATTCAGAGAGTAAATTCATCTGCCGGTTTTGAAGATCCTGATCCAGATGATGATAGTATTTATAGTAATTTCCCGAGTCTTTCAGATACACATTACTTAGGTGGACAGAGCAATTTAGTAGGATGTCTTAAGGTTCTTGACCAGAAAATTTATGAACTAGAACAAGCACTAACCATTAAAACACTCTAATATATGGCATTAACTAATTTTTATAAAGGACCTGAAGCTGAATATTCTAGAGAGAAACATATTAATGGTATTTATATGAGCACTGATTCTAGAAAGCTTTGGATATTCGGACAACCAACACAAGAATTATCAGATATTATAGAAAAAACTGATTATGATGCTCTTGAATCTAAAGATCCGAATTTAATATATATCGTAAAATTATCAGAAGAATGAAAAAATTAATTCTAACCCTGATCACTACTCTATTAATTATTTCTTGTGGTACTACCCGAAAATTTAATACTACTTTTTATGAAGGCTTTTCGATAGAACCGCAAAGAATAATAGATAGTATAACTACAGCAAACTTACTTCCGGCGTTTATGGAATATCGAGAATGGCCTAAGTCGATGTATTTTACTAGTGATTCAGTTATAACTACACAGTATACGACTATAACCACTAAAGAAGATACGACTTATGTATTCTCGATAACTGAATCCGCCGGAGATAGTATATACTTAATTAAATTTAGAAAGGAATAAAATTATGGATTTCGTATCAGTATTTTCAACATTAGCTGCTTTAGTGGCTGGTGTTCCTGTTGTTACGCAGGCAATCAAAAGAATTATAGGTAAAGAACTTCCAGGGTGGGCTAATCAATTAATTTCTTGGATAGTCGCTATTGGATTATGTATGTTTGGTTGGTTTTTCGATCTTGGATGTCTTGCTGAAGCTTCTTGGTGGCAATCTCTCATAGTAGGTGCTGGTGTTGGATTAGCTAGTAACGGGGTATTTGATATCTCATTTGTTCAGGGAATGCTTGAACTTATATTCGGAAAAATAAAAAAGTAATTATGAGATCTTACGGTTATATTAAAACAGAAAACCTAGAAAGTTACTCAGAATATAAACCACAACCTATCACACTTCCGGCCGAATATAAACTTAAAGATATCGGCAAAGTGTGGGATCAAGGTAGTGTCGGAAGCTGTGTTAGTCATTCAATAGCAGAAATGTATAACTTTTATCAGCTAAGCCATGGAAAAACTCTGGAGAAAAAGCCTGATTGGTTATACTATCTTAGAGCTAATAAAACAATAGATGGAATGATGCCTGCCGAAGGTTTTGAGTTAATGAAAGCGGCCGGAGAAATAAAAATCTTCTCAAGAATATCAACTATTGAAGGAATTAAACATGCAGTGATAACAAATGGACCTGCACTTATAGCTGTTATTGTAAGAAACGGAGAACGTGATGATTTCTGGAATGGTTCTGAAAACTTAGGAGGACATGCGATAAGTATTGTTGGTTTCTCTAGAGATGGATTTATGATAAAAAATTCTTGGGGTTATGGATATGCAGAGTCCGGTTTTTCTGAGATGAGCTATGAAGATGCTGGAAAAGTAATTCGAGAAGCTTGGACTATAATAGAATAAAAAAAAGAGACTAGTAAAGGGTTTAATTTTCCCAATACTAGTCTTTTATTTTCTTTATATTCTCTCTATAAATACTTCATAATCATCCTTACAATACCAACTTGGACATGTATGAGGATTTCCATGTCTATTTCCTTTTCCTCGGTCTATATAACTTTTCCATCTATATATTGTATCAGATTTCTTAAGAGCTTTCCACCAAACATCAAGTGTCGTTTTTATCCATGAACCTTTCTCGGCTATTATGTCTGATGGATTAACTAAAGGTTTATTATTATCATAGTCTCTCAAGTGATGCCAAATATAAGGTCCAGTATATACAAATCTCTTCGGCCTTGGAGAATATACGGCGATGAATTTTTGGTCGTCAGAATAATCATCATCTCCTGTGTAACAAAAATCTACTTGAATCTCTTTTATCCCGACCCTCCTTAGTATCGCCGTTTTTTCATCAGGCCGTAAATTATAATACTCATCTCTTATTATCTTTTTCCCAGTCAAATCTCTAAGATAAAAGAATCTACCATTACCTTCTTTCCCAGGGATCATATCTTTAGGAGACTTACCTAATAGAAAAGTTTCAATATAACCTTTGGGAAATGCATAAAATCCCTTCCTAACTGGAGCTGTATGAAATCCTCGAAAAGGTGAATCCCCAGGGAGTGATCCCTCTTTATGATCCTGTGGAGATAAAGTACCCCACCTAAAAAATTCATAACTATTCCTCTTTTTCATAAACTCTATTTTTAAAAGTTACAGCCGAAAATCTCTTCTTTACTACTTTTAAGACTTTTTTCTCCAAAGATCGATACTCATTAGAAGAATAATCACGTTTTAATTCAATATATTCCCAAGGCTCGTCGAAAATAAATTCCCAATCAGATGTGCACTTAATTAATTCAGCTGTCCATGGATCTGAATGTCTCCACCTAAGATAAATACAATAACCTTGAGATGAAATCGGATCAAGAAAATAATAATAACATTGACTTGGACACCATATTAAATCCTCTATCCAATAACCTAATAATTGTTCGTTCATATATAATATACTGTTTTTCATTAACATATATAAGGAAATAAACGTTCCTTTAAAGCAACATTGTAAGTTCCTATTACTATACCATCTTGATTTAAAGGAACGTTTATTTCCGATCAATTCCTTATTAATGTATAAAAATAAAATAAAATTAATCATATGAAAATAGGAATTGAAACGTTAATTTCAAAGGTTGGGAAAAGAATTACTAACAAAACCGATATAGGAATTATTTCTGGTTTAGGAATAGATAAAACTACTGGAAAAGAATACGTTATCTTAAGCGTTCGTGGATCATCGAACATGACGAAAGATCAACTTAATGATCTTTGCGATATTAAAATTATTACTGAAAAACTTATTACAGAGACATTCGATTCTAATGGAATTCCAATGTTTTCTTATTGTACAATAGACGAATTCTTTAATTATTGGAATATCGTTAATGATGAAGAAATTAAAAGTTCGATAAATTTAACTTTTAAAGAAGCAAAAGAATTATTTTCCTCAACAATATCTTGGGATATAAAAGAGAAGATCTTAAAAATTTATTCAAGAAGACAACTTGAAGGTCTTCCAGAAAAAATAGAATATCCAAAAGTACCACAAGATTATCCAGCTGAAAAATTTAGAGATAGTGCTAGAGCTTTTAAGGAACTAATTTGGTTAGTTAAAGAATATACCAAAGCATCAGCTCTTCAAGAACCTAACTGGAATGATTACTCACAAAATAAATTTGCTATTGTGAGATGTGGTGAAGCAGTAATGATTTCGAAAGAAAAAACTTTCTTTCCAATAGCCTTTCTCTCTAAAGAAGTTGCTCAAGTATTCTTAGAAGATCATAAAGAGTTATTAGAAGAATATTATATGATTGGAAAATGAAAAAATTATTGATTATCCTAATTTTAATATTAGTTTCCAGTTGTGAAGTAGATCTAGAAGAGTATTCTGGATGGATTATTAAAGAAAAAAGTCGAGAACCTTTAGGACTTAATTTTATTATCAGTGATCCAAACAATGATAACAATTGGAAAATTTTAATAGTTCAGAAATATACATATAAAAAATATAATATTGGAGATACAATAAAATGAAAGAATTAAAAACAGCTTCTCTCTCAGAAATTCCAGAGAGATTAGAAAAATTATTAACTCCAGAGAATGGGTACTCACGAAAAACAAAAAATATCTTGGTAAGATATGCTAGATGGTCTTTAACTTATAATAAAGTAATGATGAAATCCGACACTAAGTATGTAAATTTTGAATATAGTGTTGTTGGAATTTATCCATATATTTATCTTATTCCGACTATTAAAGTATATAAGTTAGATCGAATAATTGGAAGTAATTTAGTTTATTCGGTTATCGATACTATAAAAAATCCGAGAGTTTGTTTTGATATCCCAGCTCTTATAAAATTAGGAGAGAAGCATGGAGTGGAGTTTAGACAATATCGTGGAAAAGGTCCAAACAAGAAACCTATGGCGAGAGTAATGCTAAGAAAGTTCACGGATATAGAGAGCTCATATTTCTACCTCGAAGATTACATTTCAACAGATGATATAATAATTGAAACTTTCGAGGGACTTAAGAGCTCAGAACAACGTGATGTATTCTTAGAACTAGGAACGCCATGTTTTTATATGACGTTAAATTCTGAAACAAAAGAATGGATTTTTACTCTTAATCCTACTATCGGATCCTTCCCTGAGGATATAAATTTTCAAGGATATCCAGATGATTGGTCGGAGGAAGGAATAATTCAAAGATATCAAGAATTTTCCGAAGATCTCCAAAAACCACGTCAAAAAGTAACTCCAGAATCGGTAGCTGAAGAAAAACGATTGGAGATGGAGAGAAGAAAAGAACAGAAACGTACTAAAAATAGGAATAATGATAGATCTAAGAAAATATGCAATGTTTCCGGAAAGTAATAATTTTTTGGATAGTAGTACTCCAGGGTTAGAAGAATTAGAAAGATTTAATAAGATCATGGAAGAAACGCAGAAAAATTTGAATATAAAATCAGGATCAAGAAATGATATAATTTATGAAAAAGAAGCTGACAAAAAATAAATGGATAACTTCAAAAGGTGAGGAATTATCTTTAGAAGAAATGAACAGTTCTCATATATTAAATGCAATCAGAAAAATAAAATCTTCAACAGGATGGAGAGAAGATTGGCTTCCTATCTTAGAAGCAGAACTAACTAGAAGAAGTATGATAGCAAGAACAGATGATTATGAGAAAAAGATCATAACTGATGAGGAAAAAATGTATTTCTTATGTACTTCATGTGAATACCAAATGTTATCTGTTGAAGGTGGTAGTTTATCTGATATACTGAATATTACTATTAACAACGATCAGGTAAAGAGTTATATAAAAGATAATATTTTTTGTATACCTCTTGAACAATCTAAGGAAAATTTTATCTCAGAAATGGATAAATTAGTAAGAGAAACTAGAAGTAATTCTAAAGAAGATGCTGAGAAATTTATGAGTTATTATGAAAAATATCTTCTAATTAATGTCTTTTCAAAAGAATGGAGTAATTTTATGAACTTAATGTTAGGTCGTCATGGAAAGTAGAATCAAAGAATCAATTATTAAACACTTAGAGTATCAAAAAAGTATTGCTAAAGATCCCGAAGGACCGTTTATATGTTGTCCTATGCCTGGAAAGAATTCTTGGACTATTTCTGAAATAATAGAGGAAGTAAGAAAAGAGACAAAATTTGGAGAGGAATTTGCAGATGATGTTATAGGATTAGCTATTGATATTTTATGTCGAAAGAATCAATAAATGAATGGATAAATTCTCAAGGACTAACAACTGAAGATTTAGATTTTATGTGGGACTTTTGCATAGTTTTTGATCATCCTATAATATCTAAACTTGGAATGGCTTCTTGGAAAGATTTACGTCCAGACTTAATTAAACAAATTCCGAACGAATATGAGAAGATGGTAGAAAAAGTAATATATAATAATAAGGAATAATGAAATTATTGAATTTAGAGGAATATTTAACTCCAGAAAGTATAAAAGTACATGATATTAATCAATGGGATTCATTTTTATTTAACTTACTTGAAGAAGAAAATATATATCCACCTAAACTTACTGGACAATGGATAACAGATAAAAATAGATTTTATGAAAAGTTTGTATGTTTGAAAGAAGTAACTGAGAATACTTATTATCCTATGTATTGTAGACAATATAATCCAATTGAAATTACTATATATCATGAAAAGAATGGATTATATGATTTTAAATGTATGTTAATAAGTATTGACGATACAGCTTTTGGGTTTGGATGGGAAAATTTAGAAAGACTTAGCATAGATAAATATGTTCTAGAAATTATATCTTGGATTGACAAAGTAGATAAATTAGATCATGAAGAATTAATTAAATATGGACTTTCTTTAGGTGCAGAAGATTTAAGTTGGTAATTAAATATAAACATGAATGATTTTAAAATAAAAGATATAGTAAAAGGATTAATGATTTGTACTTTTATTTCAGGGTTTTTAATAGGTATCTTATCAGTTTTAATTTTAATTTATTCAACAATATGAAGAAAGAATTATATGATGAGTATGTAAAAGCTTGGGATATTTGGAAGAAAAGAACTGATGAATATTTTCAAAAAAGAGTTGAAATAATTAAAGATAAAACTCTCTCCGAAGAATCTCAATCAAAACTTTTAGACACATTAGCAGAGAATTTTGATAGAAAAGGTTTTACAGAAGAATATTTTGGACCTTGGACGGAAATAAGAGATGTTACTGATCTATTAAATCCTGACTTCATTTTACCAGGAATAGGCAAGAATTATTCAGAACTTCAAATAGCGAAAGATGATGTTCCAGGAAATTGGGGTAAGATTGCTAGAGATTGTTATGATCCTAAAAGATATGGAAAAATAATTGGACTTGGATATGATTCCGGAGATTATTATCTTATTATAGAAAACCCTGATACTGGAGAAGAATCAACAATCTTAATGAATACTAAGTATACTATTGATTCATAAAAGAATATAAGACTAGGATTTTATTTTCCTAGTCTTATTTTTCTCTTACTTTAAACGTTCCTTTAAATCAAGAGGGTAAAGTTGAAATAAAAACTGAAACTAAATATCTTTATAGATTTAGTGCTAATCCAATGTCTTTGAAATTTAAAGCCTCCGGAGGAACATTACAAACTAATATATCATCCAATAGAACTAAATATACAAGAACTTCCACGGATGGAGGTAATACTTGGGGTAATTGGGTAGCTAGCTCTCCAGAAGGAGTTAGTGATTATACAGAAACAGTATCAGGAGATGGATTTACTTTTGGAGGTAGTGGAGGATATGTTACTGCTTATGAGAATGATTATCCTTCTAAGAGATATGGAAAACTAATTTTAAAACAAAATAGGCCTACAGGAGAAACAATAGATCCAGATAGTTCTTATCACACTATAACTATAGATCTTGAACAAGAAGCCGGAGAAAGTAATACAGTCGATCTTGTCTTTACTGTTTCAAATGATACTGGTAATTTTATAAATGGATTATCTATTTGGTATACATTAGATGGAAATACAAATACTATATTTACTGCTGCATCTATAAATCCTGGTGAATCTAGAGGAGGGCATGCAGTAGTACCCAAAAACACAACAATAAGATGGTCTGCTAGTGTTCCTTGGAGAGTATCTCCTGTGAATGGATACTATTCAGAGGATGCTTCTGAAAATTTCTCAATTCACTCTTAAGTATTAAAAGTTATGAATACATCATTGTTAGCACTAAAATTTCCAGAACCAGGGCTAATTGAAGATTGTATTTGTTTCAGGTCGTCATGATATGCATACCAAACTTCTGAAGAACTCCATGAAAAAACATTATAATCATTTACTACTTGTATTGAAAAAGTTTCTGTATCTCCTGGTAAAACTCCTGAACTAGATATTTCTTGAGTACCATATACAAAACCATTACTTATCAAGGTAAAATGAGCCCCATAGGGTTTACTTGGATTTCCACTCCAAGTAACAATAAAGTTAACATAAATGGCTTTTGCATATTGTTCTAAAGGAACGTTTAAGTCAGAAGAAAAAAAATAAAGAGAAGGATTTTATTTTCCTTCTCTTTTTATTATTCTTTTATTTTTTGGGGAATATTCTATGCCAGATTTCTCTAATAATAACTATTGGAGATGTACTAGCTACTATAATACACCATTCTTTAAAATCAAGAGGTCTTGTATTAAATATTTCTCCTCCGAATTGTACAATCAAAATAGTTCCAATAAATATAACTAATGATCCTAATAAAAATTTACTACTTCCTTTTAAATTATAAAATATAGATCTATTTTTTCCAAATACTCTAATGTTAAATAGATTCCACCAATTTATCATCATAAAGATAGCAAATAATTCTGTAAGATCTAATCCAAATTTTATAGAACCTTGTGCTATATCATGAACAATTAAAGATAGTACTCCGAATACGAAAATACCCATTCCTATGATTGTTTTATACATAGGTTTGGTCAAAATAAATGCATTTTGTTTTCTAGGTTTTTCAGTAAGTACATTTTCATCAGCAGGTTCAGATGCTAGACATAGTGCAGCTAAAGTATCCATTACAATATTAACCCATAACATCTGAGTAACTGTAAATGGCATATCTACTCCAAGAATAGGACTCAAAACTACAACTAAACAAGTAGCAACATTTATAATTAATTGGAATACTAGAAAACTCTGAATATTTTTATACAGAGATCTTCCCCACTTAATTCCTGTTACTATACTAGGAAATGCGTCATCTAAAAGGACTATATCCGAAGCTTCTTTTGCAACACTAGTTCCAGAACCCATTGCTATACCTACATCTGCATGATTAAGAGATGGAGAGTCATTAACTCCATCACCTGTCATAGCACATACATGTTCAGTTACAGTACCTTTTCCAAGTTCTTTAAATTTCTTTAAAATATTCAACTTATCTTCTGGTTTACATCTAGCTATAACATTAGGATAACCACACATCGGATCTCCCCATGCTACTTTATCAAAATCCTTAGCTTCTACTGCCCAAACATCTTTTTCAGGCTGTCCTTGTAATTTTCTAGAAAATCCGGCCTGTCTTGCAATTTCTGCGGCAGTTTTTATGTTATCACCCGTCATCATTACTACATCCACTCCAGCTTCATAACATTTTTTTATTGCCGCAGGAACATCAGGCCGAATAGGATCTTCTATAAATACAGAACCATCGTACTCCAAGTGTTCTATATCTTGACCACTTGCAAAACTAATAGCTCTTCTTCCTCGAGATTGTTGTTTAGATACTTCCTCTAGGTAACTATCATCTCCACATAACCTAGATACTACTTCTGGTGCACCCTTCACATATAATATCCCATCAGATGCTTTAGTAGACATGTATTTATTAGTACTATTGAAAGGTACTTGTTCTACTACACTGATCTCATTACGAATATCATCATAATTATATTTATTTATAGGATCATTTATATTATTTATCCAACCTAAGATAGCACCTTCCGTAGGATTTCCGATTACCTTTCCATTATCCTGATTAATATTTGCGGTTGAATTAATAGCTCCATTAATAGCTACTTTACTGTAACTCTTGATAGATTCTTCAACCACCTTCATCTTGTTTTGGGTAAGAGTTCCTGTTTTATCTGAAAAGATTACATTAACAGCTCCAATAGTTTCACAAGCGTGCATCTTCTTTACTAGATTATTTTCACGAGCCATAGTCTTCATAGAAAATGCTAAGCTTAAAGTACTAGCTAATGGAAGACCCTCAGGAACAGCTACTACAATTAAAGTAACTGCCATCATAAAGAATTTAACTTCTGTTCCTAAAATATTTAACCACCCAGAATCAAAATCAGTAAATCCGAAGTGATGAATATTAAGGAATAATAGTAATAATCCAGCCATAGTAAAAGCTGCTTTAGAGACTAATCCAGCAAGACCATCCAGTTGTTTATTAAGAGGCGTTTCTCCTCCAGTTTCTTCCATAGCTTGACGAGTTGTTTTGCCAATTTCAGTTTCATCACCTACTTTTATAACTACCCCTACTCCAGAACCTTCCGTTATTTTTGTTGATCTAAGAACTAAGAATGGAGCAAAACCAGAGTCATTCCATGTTTCTTCTTCATTTATCTTTGCCCTTTTTCCAACAGCAACTGATTCACCAGTCATAGTACTTTCATCTACTTTAAACTCAATTGCTTCAAGAAGTTCTATATCAGCTGGAATCTCATCCCCTGCACTAAGAATAACTATATCACCTACTACTAATTCATCCTTAGGAATCTCCATTGTAGTTCCATTATTTCTAATAACTTTTACATTTTCAGTATCAGAAATTTGATTTAAGATATCAAATTTTTTCTTAGCACTATATTCCATCCAAAACCCTACTCCTGTAGCAAGAATTATAGCAACTAGTATACCAATTGATTCTATTAAAGAACCTTCTATAAATCCAACTACAAAAGATACTCCTAGGGCAACAAGTAAGATAATAATGATAGGATCCTTAAATTTTTCCAAATAGAGTTGCCACCACTCTTTCTGTTTAGGCGGTGTGAGTAAATTCTTTCCATGTTGTTCTCTACTTTTGATTACTTCTTCTTGAGATAATCCTTGATAATTTTTCATAATTTTTTAAAATTTAATTATTAATTATTATAACTGAGCTTTAGTAAATTGATATATCCACCATCGCTTAGCTATTTTATATTTCTTACTTGTTGATAATATTCTTAATACATCACTAAATGATTCCCAAAGTTCATCGGAAGTTTTATTATTTGAATAATATAATAATCTTCTTTTATTTTCTACAATAATATCTACATTTCCGACATCAAAAGATATTAATTTAATTTTTATTCTTCTTGTTCTAAATACTTCTTCCATATCTTTTTATTAATATATTACATTAATAAGATTTTCAAAGGATATGAAAATAAACGTTCGTTTAAGTCAGAGTAAAATAAAAGAAATTATTTCGTTTACTTTGTATAGTGGAAATGCTGCTAATAATGGTATAATTATAGATGGTGGAAGATACAAAATCAATGAGACTTGTGAATTAGATATTTCGAATGATAATGAAGTATATTTATATGTAACTCCTTCAGGAAATAGTACTAATTATGTTACTATTAATACTAAAAATATAGAACGTTTAAGTCAGAAGAAAAAAAATAAAGAGAAGGATTTTATTTTCCTTCTCTTTTTATTATTTAAGTATAATAATAGAATAATAAGTTTATTTGGAGAATCAACTTACTTTTCTAAATTGTATAGTATACTTACTAAGATCTTTCACAATACAAGTTCCTTTTTCTTGGATAAAACGATCTATTGGATTTTCCACAAACTTAGGAATTAATTCACTTCTTTCCATACTACATTCAACTTTTAGATCTGGACAGTTCATTATTTTGTCATAAATTCCTAATAATGAATAGGCATTTCCTTCATATTCTATTGTATCATCATCTATTGTTTTCATTGGACATGCCTTTTCATAAGATACTCCAAGTAATAAGTCAAATAGTAACATGATCCTAGGTCCAAATGATGCACAGTATTTTGTATAATTCTCATCGTAAAATTTTCTTATTTCAAATACTTTACTTATTGGAACATAATTAGTATTAGAATCATGAACTACAATAATTGGTTGAAGAGGATTTTTCCAAGATTGTTGTTTTGATACTCGAATATTATTCATAAATCCTCTAGCCATTATCGAACTAGTTCCTCCTTGAATGGGAAGATTTACACCAAGTCTTTTTATTCTAGCTATTAAATTCTTTTTTTCTCTTTCAGAAGTTGCTTTTAATAACCATTCATATTCCTGAACTTTTAGTTTATCTCCTAACATAGTATTAACAAACCCAGAATTTTCAAGGGGATATTGTTGTTGAATTGCTACGTATTCACGTAACTTAGGAAAACTTTTATATAGACCTTGAATAATATTTTCTGCTTCTTCTTCAGAACAGTTTAACCTTTCTGCCAAACTCTTCTTTCCGAGGCCATATAGTACTCCAAGAAAAATAGTTTTAAAACGTTTTCTCCACATTTTCTTAACAGTTTTCTGGAGTTTATCAAAATCGTCACCTAAATATAATTTTGCACTATATATATAAATATCTTCCCCTTTTTGAAATTTATCAATTAAATCTGGATCTTCACTTGCAAATCCTGCTGCTTTAACTTCAGCTGATGATATATCAAAATAAGTTTCTACAAATCCTTCATCTACTCTGTTTCCATATTCATCATAATGATACGGAGGGATAATACAATCTTTTAGATCTGAATGAGAGATAATAGTATGAAATCCTGAAGACCATCTTTTACTAGATTTTGTATTAACTTCATAATGTACAAAGCATTTTTCTACTGCTCCGGGTTCTCCTGGATCTGCTTCTCGGATAGGAATATGATCTTCACCTTCAATCACCCATTTATTATTAGCTTTAAACATTCCATCTATGTATGTCGATAGTACTTTTGCATATTTCTTATAGAGAAGATAATTTATTGTAAATTTTCTCATAAAATAGAAATTCTTTTGCAAATCTTGTTCTTGAAATGGAATACTGTATAAATCATATTGACTATTGAGTTCATTAAAAAATTGTGTTTGTGTAGTAAATCCTATAAAATCTGCCCAAACATCTTTAACTGGATGAACATCTTTTGCTGTTTCTACATCTATTCCTCCTTTCCAAAATTGTAATGCTAGGTTGAATATTTTAATAGGATATACTCCTTGATAAATCCCATCTTCTGGAATATTACAATACTTTTCCCATTCATACATAAAATGATTAAAAGCATCTCCAATATTATTTATTCCTAGGTTTTTGAAAAAATCTTCTTTTTTATCTCCTGGAAGTTGTTGTATGCTTTCAGATAAGGCAGCTATAAATGATGATTCTTTTTGATAAAGTTTATACATTTCATCTACAATCTCATCATTTTCAATAGGACTTTTACATTTAAAATAATTATTACTTATAAATGTTGAATAATCTAAAAGATTGAATTCTTGTCCGAATCCTCTTATCGTATCTGGAATATTATTTATATCATTTAATTGATTTCTACTTATATTACATAATTCTAAATATGCTCTTTCATAGTATAAATACTTTTCAAGTTCTAAGTGCCTTTCTGAAATCTTTATTTTATCTAATCCTAAAAGAAGAGATAATTTTTCTGAAATAATACCTAAAATTTTCTTTTTTCTGGAAATTCCTTGATCTATTTTTCCTTTAAATTTAGTTTCAATCATAGATTCTTTCACAATATCTATGAATTTTTCTGCAAAATTCTCTCCATACGTCATTAATAAAGACCCTTCATTTAATCCCGTTTCATAAGCATCCATTGAGTCTATATTATTAGTAAGTATGAATTTTGTAATCTCTAAAGAATTACCATTAAAGAAATTATTATTTTCAAGTAATATCCTACAAGTTTGATTATATTTCTTTATATCAGCCATTAACTTAGAATGTTTTTTCATTTTTATCATACATCTAGCTGTAGCTGTATAAGTAATTCCCCATGCCATCATTTTATGACATTCTTTCTGATACCTAAGACGATATGGTTCATCTATATACAAACCAGATGAATGTAATCTTGCTCCTAACCTAGAATTATCAAGAAAGGTTTGAAAAGCTTCCTCAGAATATGTATCTTTTCTTGCTAAATATATTTGAAGGGTATAAAATGCATCTAGATTACAATAATAACCGAGAATATCACTTGGAATATTCATAAATGGGCAACCAAAATATTCTGATATTAAAGTTTCAAATTCTTGAATATAATTTGGATATAAAGAACATATCATTTCCCATTCTGGAGTATTTTTATAATTATCTGGAGTTACTTTTAAAACTTTTTTTCTCTCTTTTTTTGTTTTTCCTACTGTATCAAAATACATCTTATCCAAAAGATCTCCTAGTCTATCGAAATCTGTATCCCAAACTGTAGCTTCTATTACATTTTGAGCTGTCCATTTCAAAGAATATTTTTTTAAATGATTTCCATCTAAAACATTAATAATTCCTGCATCACAAAGATTATATAAATCCACAAACTTAAGCATTCGATGAGATACTTGAAATTCATATTGTTGGTTAAATACCCAAATATTATTCATTCTAGTTTCAAGTATTTCTCTAAATATTTCTAATGTATGCTCATATTCTTCTTTGATAGAATATCTTCTTAAATCTGTAAAAGATATAAATGCTCCAAATAAATTATTACATAAAGAAGCACCTGATATTTCAAACCACTTATCTAATGGCATACCAGAAGCTTCATAGTCAAATCCTAGAGGTTCATTTAATGGCAAACACTTAATCCATTCAAGAAACTTTAATGTTTCCTGATATGTATGTAATACTTTATGTCTAAACCATGAAAAATCTCTATGAGTTGTAAATTCTGGGCTCATAAAATCTTGGATAACTGAATCTTCTGGAAATCCTGAAATACATTTTACAAATGCACCTCCTTCTATACTTAATCTCCTCAATTTAGAACAATCAAAGTAATTTTCATTACGTATTCCAAAATGATAATATTCTTGGAGATACTTAAATGGTTCTGCTCCAACTAAAAGAACTGCATCGTTATTACCAATTTTTAGTATTCTCTCTTTTTCATACTTAGGCATTGATTCTAATCCTTGAAGAGTATAGATTTCATTTCCAAGGTTAGAACCATAATACCTAGTATAATCCTTTGTTTCGTTTTGATCGATTAAGGTAATTCTTCTACACATATTAAAATTCATGAAAATAATTATAAAATATTATTATACTACTGGTTTATAGGATTTCCAGCTTCCTTTATACATATATAAGAATTTCAGTTCACTTAGATAAACGTTCCTTTAAAACAAGATGGTAAACCAGAAAGTAGATATGTAATTAGACTTGATGGAAGTTTTACTTTACGAAATCAATTATTAAATAACTTTTCTCTAATTGCAACTTTAGAAATTAAATTTTCTGATAATTCAACAAAAAATATTCTAACTACTATGCAAGTACATGCTAGTAATTTAAGACCTGGAGGTACAGAGAATGAATTATATTTAGAATTTCCTTTTTATAGAGATAAAGAAAGTACAACAATAACAAAAATGATATTAACTTTTACAGATTTAATTTATGCAGAAGAAAAAGATAATGATAGGGATTTACATTTTGATTCTGCTGGCAATAAATATAATTTTTCATTTGGATATTTCTCAAAAAATGATTTACCTGTATTATCTAATATAGGAATTAATAATGGAAATCTAATAATGAGTGGAGGTAGTACAGAAAAAATCCCTTTCAGAATGTCATCTGATTTATAATGTAAATAACTATTTAATAAATAAATGTAATATTATTATATGTAGATGGATTAACATTAGTTATTTCTTGATCTTCCACATATTCATTATTATTTGTATTATATGTTACAAATTCATTACTATCTATATAACCTTTACTTATAGTAGCTGAAAAATTCTGTTTAAAATGTTCTCCATAACTATTGTAGAAGGTATACCTGCCTATAACAGTAATTGTAGTAGGTACAGGTTCACTACTATTACAATATAAATATCCAATACTTAAATCACTATCATAATGATTGTCATAAATGCTTATATAAATCTTTTTTATATCTTGATATAAAGGAACGTTTATTTCCTTATATATGTTATAAAAAATTAATTAACAAATGGAAATAAAAAATTTAACATTTTCAGAAATTAGAAAGTCAGGAAATCTACTATTTGAAAGTATACGTGGATCTCATTTATATGGACTTAATACAGAAACCTCTGATATAGATACTTTTGGAGTTTTCATAGGTCCTTCCGAATGGTTTTTAGGTACTGGAATTGAAAAACAACAAATGATTAAGTCAGATAAATCTGATGATTATTGGGATGAGTTAGAAAAATATTTTCGAGAACTTGGAGAATCAAATCCAGAAGCATTAATTTCATTGTTTACTCCACAAAAATTTATTCTACATTTTAATCCAATACTTCAACCATTATGGGATATTAAAGAGACATTAATTACAAAGAAATGTTTTAAACCTTTCGCTGGATATGCTATAAGTCAAATAAAAAAAGCGAAAGGTTTAAAAAAAGCAATAAACATAGATCCGGAACAAGTAAAAATCAGAAAAACACCGTTAGATTTTTGTCAAGTTCCAGTAGGGATTGGTACTTGGACATTAACTAAATATTTAAGAGATAATAATCTTAAACAAGAGTATTGTGGTATATCTAGACTTCCGGGAACAGTAGAATCATATGCATTATTTTATGACTGGGCTGCTGATCCTAATTATTCTAGAGATAAAAAAGATGTGATTGGTTATAGAGGTATTCTTAGTCAAACTGATCCTCTCAGTAGTCAACTTAGAGTTTCTAGTATTAAATTTGATGATAGAGAAAAACCTTTATGCTATTTTCAATTCAACTCTGGAGCTTATAGTCAACACTGTACTGATTATAAACGTTATTGGGATTGGGTAAAGAATCGAAACGAATCTAGATTTCAACTTAACAAAGGATATGATTATGATTCTAAAAATATTCAACATTGTGTTAGAATTTTAACTATGGCGACAGAAATAGCTCAAGGAAAAGGAATGATTTTAAACAGAACAGGAATAGATCGAGATTGGTTATTGAAAATAAAAAATCATGGAGTTCCTTATAATGAAGTAATGGAATATGTAGAAAACTTAGAGGAAACTATGAAAGAGAATTTTGAGAAATCTAATCTCCCTGAAGAACCAGATTTAGATATTCTAGAAAAAATATTAGTAAAAATAAGAAAAACTCATTATGGATTTATCAAAATTTAATTCTCAAAATCATTTATATAAAATTACTGAAAGTACTTGTAGCAGTTTGTATAAAATTTTAACTATTCTAGAAGATAATGATATTTTATATACAATTGATGATAGCTATGAAGACTCTATTATTTTAGAATGTAAGGATTATTTCAAAGTATTTCATAATATAAAAAAATTTCTTAATGTTTTTGGAAAAATTAAAAGAATATATAGAAATAGGCAATATGAAGAACTTGAAAATACTCCTTTTCTTGATAATAATGATTTTTTAATATTTAATGAGAATAATTTAAAAATAAATCCGTTTAATGGCTCTTGGATATTTGAAGATCAGTCTGGAGATTTTAAAACTGGGATATTAAATTATATTCAAGGAAATAGATCTAAATATATTGACTTATCTTTTGGATTAAAAACTATCTTGGATATTGGATTGATAGATTCAAGGATAATCAAAGATATACTAAATAGAAATATAAAAGAAAGAAAAGGGTTAATTGAAATCCTTTTTTCCAGATTAAAAGTTAAATATACTTCTGAAAATCCAGAAAGTGTTTTTAATAACTATTTATCTAGTCAGAATGGTAATTATTCTAGATGTATTCCATTTCATGATAAAGAAAAGAATGAATTTGGATATTGGATTTGGACAAAAAGATATATTTCTAATGTTGGAAAAAATATATTTCCAGAAGGAGAACTAATTATAAGTGACTTAGAAACTTGGGAAATTCCATTAGAAAATTATTACTCTAGTGGAAATAATTGTAGTATAATCACCTTCTCAGGAATAGATAGAGTAAGGGTGAATTATTCTCCCGGTAAATTTCTTCAATTGTTAGATGTATCGTCGTTAGAAAATAGTAAGTCAAGAATATTCCTTACATTATCATATCCAGAAATAACTCCTAAAAATTATGAACAACTTGATGTTTCTTTACAAAAAGAAGTAGCATTAATATTTAAACTACTTAAAGATCGTGGATATATTACTGGAAATCAACAAGAAGATATATTATATAACCTAGGGAAATGGAAAAAGATTGGAATAATGTAAAAACAGTTCTTGGGATTAGATTATACAGAGAGAATGAAAGGAATAATTACTTTTTAATAAATTTTTTAGATAAACATCAAATTCATTATTCAATAATAAAAATTAACAATGATTATTTTATATTAATAGAGTTTGTTATAGTACTTGAAGATTATTTCAATAAATTTTTCAAAAATACAAATTGGGTTAATAGATTTTATGAACTTTCTTACAAAGATAAAGAAATAATTAAAAAATTACATTACCACGAATTATTTAAGTATTCAGATACTGTTACAAATTACTTTACTGTTGAAGTAAGTAAGAAACATATGAGATTAAAATTTTCTCCTAAATACCCAGATAACTTTTTGAGAGAAAAATCTATAGATTTTTCCAAAATTACACCTGATATGTATAGCTTATGTACTGATATTATTTTAAATGGATTTTATAAGTATTATCGAAGAGGTTACATAAAGAAGTTTAATCTAAAATTACATGAATTTATAACTGAAAATTTATAAAAAAATATTAAAGACTAGTAGATTTAGTTTCTACTAGTCTTTTTAAACGTTCGTTTAAGTCAGAGTGGTTATGTAATTCCTAGCTATACTATTACTTTTAATGATAATACGTATGATTTTGGAACTACCACCACTGCATCTGGTTCTTTTACAGGAGATACTAACGGATCAAGTTGGGAAATAACGTTAGAAAAAGGAGCTTCTGTTGTTATAAATATAGAAGTCACTAATTCTGGATATGAATCACATACTTATCAATTTTTCTTAGATGGTGATCCAAGTTCCGGATCAGTATTAGCCGCTGGAGATACTAAAATGGAGGTTTTCTCGTTTAGTAATATATCTAGTGATCGAACAATAATGTTAAATCAGAATAATTAATAAATACTAAAATTTATAGTAGTTACTACACCTCCATTATAATTTCCAGAACTTGGAGAAATATTAAGTGAAGTATTATTCCCTATAGCAAACCAAGTAATAGGAGTTCTTGGAGGAACAGTTACATGTCCTGATCTCTCATCACTAACACCAATAGTAGATGCTGTAAATATAGTATAACTGGATCCTTTATAATTATATCCTATTTGTAAGCCATTTATATATCTACTAGTATTATTTCTTACTGTAAAATTAATATCTGCTACTATTATCTCAACCTTACCATCTTGTTTTAAAGGAACGTTTATGTTGGAGGGTGATGGCCAAGAATTACCATTTTCCTGAATACCACTTCTTGGTTGAGAAAGTTTTAAGTTACCCTTTCGACTTGATGTACTACTATTTGCACCTGCTGTTACAGAATTTCCACTTCCTGAGAATGCTCCACCTCCAGTATTATCTACGGTACCTGTATAACTAGCAGTCTGCCAGCTACCCCAAGATGTAGAAGACCAGTTATTACCCCCCCCCATCAGTAGAAGATTGTGTTCCATCTCTATATTGAGAAGTAACTGTTACGGACTTCGTTCCACCACTTGCATCAAAACTTAATGATGTTGGATTTGCAGAAAATGAATAATCCCTTACAGTTCTAGTTTGAGTACCAACGGCTTGACTACAACTTACTGTTTTCTTTGTTCCCGATCCACTTTGAGTATAGGTAATTGTAGCACTTCTAGCTGCTCCAGTATTTACTCCAACACTTACACTTGCACTATTTGTTCCTGTTCCAGTAGGGGTAGTTGAAGAAAACGCTGAATTTGTACTTGATGCAGTATAACTAACAGCTGACCAATTACCATAACTAACCTCACCGTTAATATCATTTGTGTATTTGGGTCTGGATCTAGAAACTATACTTACTGTTTGATTACCACCATCTTTTGTAAAACTTAGAGAAGTAGGTGAAACACTAAATTCATACTCCGTAGTAGTAGTCGATGTTGCACCAGATTGAGTAATAGTTACTTCATTAGAATTTACACCACCATATGTACCTCTAACTCGAACACTTCTAGAGGATGTTGATGAGTTACTTGAAGCAGTGACTGTAGATCCAGAGATTGAAAATCCAGTAACAGATGATACAATAGAAAAATTAGTTACAGTTTGATTTCCCGAATTTAAAGACTGCGTACTCCCCGAGCTCCAAGTTCTAGTACCTGTTCTCGATGCTGTACCTGATAGTGTTGATGTACCTCCAGAAGCACTAATTGTCGTAGGATTAGCACTACAAGATACAGACCAAGAACCCCAAGAATCAGAATAGGAGTTTTCTGCTTGACTAACATTAGCGCTAGATGCTGAACTAGATTTACCATAACAAAACGCGGAAGAAAACGGCGGAAATCCTTATATCTGAACAAAGAAAAATTTATCAAGAAAAAGATAGAGATTTTCTTTGTTTTATTTTTTATTGAATCATTAAACCAATTTAATTATGGCAGACTTATTAATAGCAACAAAGGCTTTCTGTAATACATTAAAGGCAGGCTCTTTCACTGGAGATACTACAATGTGTCCTACAAGAAGCCAAATTGAATCAGCTGGTTTGTATATAAAAAAAGGTTATACCTATGCAACCGATCAGCTTGTTCCCCAGGACCATATAGAGCGTCTTGATTGGGAATATACTTTCTCTGTAACTCCTACGACAGCTACTATATCCGCGGCGGGAGGATCACAGAAATTTACAGTTACCTCATATAAGAGACAATACAGTTACAGTAATGCAGGAAACCGTATCTATGTAGAGGGATCACAGACAAATGTGGGGTATACTAGTTCCAATTCAGGTTCTGGAACATGGACCGCCGCGAATGATACTATCAGTTATGGAGCAAATACTGGATCAACACAACCAGGTGGTACTATAACATGGACTCAGTCTGAATCTTTCGGTTCTGATCCTAAGAAAACAGCTACTGCAACTCATAAACAAAATGCGGATTCTATCAAACCAAATGGAGATGGTTATAGCAATCCAAGAATCACTGCTTTCAGTTATCCTACAGTTATTCCAGCCGCTGGAGGTAATTCGACACCTAGCTACTCCTATGAACAAACGGTATATTGGGTATCCGGAAAAACAACAACACTCACATCCGGCGGAACTCCAACATTTAATAGAACTTCAGGAACAGCAACCGTAAATTCCTCGAGTGGTTTGGCTAATACTGGATCTAAAGGTACAACCCAATCCGGACAAACTACTGTGGCTGTTGTTTCATTAACTATCACGATGAATGGTAAATCTAGTTCAGCAAGTAGCGCTAATGTTTATCAGGCAGAAAATAAAATTGAACGTCAAGATTCTTGGGGAGCATGGTATATTGAATATCTTACTCTCGGAAAAACAACTTTTGAAAAAGAAGGAGGTTCAACAACCATTACAACAAGAGCTAGGAGGGATGGAAAAAATGTATGGTCATCTGGAGAAAGAACGGATACCTATGATACAGCAACTCCAAATCTCTCTTCTAATGTATCTTGGGCAACTATCTCAGGAACTACTCTTAATGTTTCATTAAACACTAGTTATGCAAGAGATGGTAAAGTAACAGCAACCTACAGTGGAGCATCTAGATCAGTAGATTTCCATCAAGCAGTTGGTAGATTAGTTAACGACACTAGAACAGTTTATAGTATTTCCGTAACTCCTACAACAATGACATGGGAATATAATCAAACTTCTGGAAAATCATTCACAGTTACTTGTAGGGGACAATATCAAGAATACTGTTCCTACAATGGAGGTAGTACTTATAATTGGGAAAATGTTGGAAGTGCTACTACAGCCAATTATACCGAATCTCTAAGTAATACTTCAGAATTTACACTTTCAGGAAGTAGTGTATCAGTTAAATCAAGTAATACAACTCTTTATGATAAAACTGGAACTGTAACTTTTACTTGTAGTTCAGATACCTCTAAGAAAGCTTCTATTTCACTAAGACAGAGAGCAGATGTACAGGAAGATACAAGATATAGAGTGGTTGTTTCTCCAACTTCTCTAGTTTTCGAGAGTACTGCTGGATCTCAACGAGTAAATGTTACTCCACAATATCAAACTGTAAGATGGGCTACTGGAACGACTAAACCTTCCTGGCCAAGTTCATGGAGCGATAGTAGCTCTAGTTCCTGGAGTGTAAGTCTTAGCGCTGATTCGGGTATTTCTCAAAGTCCAAGTTACTCAAATGGATACACAACAGTTTCAGTTACTGCAAATCCAAGTGAAACTTCAGAAAGAACTGGTACATTAACAGTATGGCATGGTAGTGATAAATATGGCACAAGTACTGACGTATCATTGCGTCAAAGGAAAAAAGATAGAATTGAATATGAATATGAATATCTATATTCTTTTTCTGCTACACCGACGTCATTAAGCTATCCTAAAGAAGGTGGAACAAAATCTGTATCTGTAACTTCTACAGTTCAATCTAGATCTAGAACTATAATTAATGGAAGTGCTGGATCATGGAGTAATTGGGGAACAGCAAGTAGTGTCGGTTATACTGGAAGTGTTTCAGGAACTGGATTTTCTCTTTCAGGAAATAATGGAGCAACAGCTGGATCTAATAGTAACAGCTCAGAAAGAACGGGAACATTAACTTTAAAACAAACAAGATCTAGTACTCCAGTAAATTCAAGCTCTAGTTCTTCTACAATTTCTATACAATTAAGACAAGACGCCAATATTACTACAATATCAGACGGATATCAATATGAACATGAATTAAGTGTTAGTAAAACTAGTTTTGATGCAAGTGGTGGTAGTGCAACAATTTCAGTAACATCTAGAAGAAGAGAAATTTATCATATGTCAAATGCTCCCACAACATACTTAACTACCAGTTGGGAAAGTTGGAGCTCTACTCAAACTGTTTCTGGTACTGGTTTCTCTAAATCTGGAAATACATTAAACGTATCATCTAATTCTAGTACTTCTAGTAGAACTGGTAATGTAGATTCGTCTCAAAACCAACCTAATAAATGTTCTTTGTCAAGTTATCAATCAGATTCCTCCAGTTTAAACGTTCGTTTATATCAAGATGGTAAGAAAGAAGATTATGGATATTTAAGATTTCAAATAAAAAGCGTTACCTCTCCTTCAAGATATGATATAGATATTTATAATAATAATGTTAGAGTAACTTCTATGAGTGGTGTATTTGTGGGACAGCAAAGTAGTAATAATCCAGTTAAACCTGGAGGATATTCTTTATCAGGTTATCTTTACAATGAACCTTATAGACCTATATCATTTGTTCCATCTACAGGAACTATAAATAAAGATCAAATTATTACTATATATATTGATGTGCCTTATTAATTATTTCTGATAAGCTGTAAAAGTTATTGTTACAGGAGCTCTATTTCTATCTTGTGGAGTTATTATTAATTTAGCATTTCTTACTGTAGAATTTATTCTCCACATTATGGAAATAAAACTAATACTCTCATTTATATATAAATTATAATTTTCATTTTCCCAGCTAGTACTAAAAGAAACTTCGAAAAGTCTTTTATCAAATACTCTAACTAATTGAATAGGAAATTTGCTAGTATTATTCAATGAATTAAATTCATATATAAGATCTGTTGGTTCATTAATAACATAATCAGTTGCAAATGATGTTACAGTCTCTACTCTCCCTGTAATACCTCCACGAACACTATCAAAATATGTAATATTTATATCATCTAGTCCTAAAGTCCAAGAAGTATAATTACCACTCTGACTTAAAGGAACGTTTAAAGTAAGAGAAAAATAAAGGACTAGAATTACCTCTAGTCCTTTTATTATATTATTAAAGAATTCCAAGTTTAGTCAACTCATCTTCCCAGTTCTCTTTTCCTACTCCAAGAGCTCCTATTTTCCAATCCCCGTTATGATTGTAAATTTCTACAGCAAATATACTTGTAAATCTACTATAATCCTCAAGAAGATCATAACTGATTTCAGAAATATCAGAGTTATCTTTATAGATACTAACTACTGGATTTTTTACTTGTCCGAAATTAGATCCCCCAGGAGAATATATATTTACTGCTATCAAGATTGACTTAGTTCTTGGATCAACTTTAGACAAGTCAATTTCAATAACCTCATCATCTCCGTTTTCAGATACATCTCCTGTTCTAGCATCTCCAAGTAACTTACAAGCTCCATCAATACTTCTAAATCCAAGGGTTCCATCAGGATTTCGGAAAGTAATTTTATCAAAGTTCATTCTCCCCGGATCAGTGCCGTTAAAATAAGCAGCCATATGATCAAGAGAGACTACTTTTCCTCCATTCCCTACTTTATCAGTAAGTTCAAAGGCAAATGAATCTAGATCGAATTCTTCTCCTGATAAACTTTGAGTAGCATCCCATCTAAGACCTACTTTAAATTTTGTTTGACCTTTAAATTCTTTTGAAAGATTAATGTTCTGTCCTTTTACTAAATTAATTCCCATAATTGTTTGTATTAAAGATTATTAAATTCATCTTCATAATCAGCAGAGTTAATAGAATTTCTTCCAGAATCTTCTATTCCAGAAATTCGATTCTGAGCTTCTATTTCTGCATTTTGTTCAGTTAATTTATTTACTGTTTCACGACGTAAACTTTCAATCATCTCCATATTAGCTCTAAATTTAGCAGTACTTATAGCAGAATGCATTGATTCAAGTTCCTGAAGAATATCATCAAGTTGACTTTTTCTACCTTCATAAGTAGCTTGAGCAAGATCAATGTTAATTTCTAGATCTTCTAAACTTTTTTCAGCTCTTTTTATTCTTTCTAAAGCTCTATTTTTTTGATCTAGATACATCATAGCATTTTTCTTATACTCATTAGCTACTTCTTGACGACCTTTTGCTAAAGCTTCTTCCATCTTCTTTTTACTATTCCTGGCTGCTCCTTCTTTTTTCCCAGGAATTAATTTCATTTGTGGTAATTTAGCTGATAATTTACTTTGATTTAGTAATAAATTTTTTAACTCAGTTTTAAAATCAGAATCTAGTTGAGTAATTGCATCTTTAGTTTTCTGCATTGCCTCATCTCTTGAAATCTCTGCTGTTCTCATTGCCCCTGCTGCTTCTTCAAGGGATTTTCTATTTTTTACCCCTTGAGTAACTAGCATAGACTCTATAGCAGATCTTTCCTCTGGTTTTTTGTGTTTTGCTATTTTAAATTTAAACCACAATACTAATGCGATAATAACAATCGCAGCGATAATAAATGTTACCATAATTTTATATGTTTAATGTTAATAATACATATATAAGAATTTCAGGTTGTATCATAAACGTTCCTTTAAAACAAGATGCAAAAGCTGTTTATGTTAATCTCATTGTTACTTGGAGTGGAGATCCAAGTAGACCTTATGGAGCACACTTTACTTTAACTAGTAATGGATTTGTACACGGTTTTCAAGAAATATCTAGTTCCGGTGTTCTTCCAGGAGATACAGAAACTTTCTCAATACGAATAATAAATGATTATAATGTTTTTTCGTGGAGTTCTTCTGGTGTTTGGTATGCATATCACGATGATCTAAAACAAATACAATCTACAATTAGTCCTAGTTCTGGAAATTTTAGCGCTAATAATGACATATACATAACTTTTAATACATAAAATTAAAGATAAAAATAATTTTTAATTGTTCTCTGGAGGTGTTGGAAGACGAATATCTATATAAAAAACTTGTTCAGACTCTGAAAGAGTTATATTACTAGGAGTACATACTCCCAATTGACTATATGACTTCCAGCCGAGTATAAAAATTCAAGATAATTTGATCCAAAAAATTCTGAATCTATTTTTTGAATTTTAGTATCCGTATATGCACTTCCCATTCCAGATCCTTCAAATTCAAAAGAAGGTATTCCAACTTTTCTTAAAGTTAACATCCAATTAATTTGTCTTCCATTACTAGAAGAAGGTATATTTATTTTAAATGTCCAGTATTTAATTCTTTCACCCTCTTGTTTTAAAGGAACGTTTAAAACAAAAATAAAGAGACTAAGATTTTTCTAGTCTCTTTTATTATTTAATTCTCTAAGAACTTTAAGATATTTTAGTATATAAAATTCTAAAGCTCTATCTTTTTAATATCATATCTGCTTCTTTAACTATTTCTCTAATTGATTCTTCGTAATGATTTCTATAATAAATAGAAATCTTATTTATATCCAGAATCATAGAATTAATTAATTCTCCATAAACCTTAAGATTTTCTAATCTATCACGATCTTCAGAATCACTTCCTGTTGGCGTAATGGGTCCTATTATTTTTAAAATTAATTCTTTTAATGTTTCTGAATCTCTTAAAGAATTATTCTCTTTTTCCATATTCATAAATTTATTAATCTATAATCATCTTTATTTTTTAATAAATACTCTTTAATATCCTCCTCAGGCTCTACAACCATAGTATTATACATCTCCCATTTACATTCATTTATTTTTTCAAAAAGTATTTCAAATCTAGGAAATTGAATTATTATTCTATTATCTAAACCTTTTCGCAATAATATACTTCCTCGCTTATTAATTAAGGGATTAAATATAAACAGTCTCTTCTCTAAAATTAGATCTCGAATTTTACCATAGAAATTAGAAGTTATTAAATCAATTTTAATGTTCCCTGAGTCATCTTCGTATTCTAAGAGTATAATTAAATACTGTCTTTTAAATAAGTAAAGAGGTATATTTGAAATATTATCAATTCTTGGAATAGATATGTAAATTTGATTTTCAGTATTTTGTAATAAATCATAAATTTTAGATTCTACATCATGATTAGATATAAATTCTTTCTGTATTATTCTTTTCATAGATTTATTATTTTTATAGGTGTTAGGTCAAAACTACTCGGAGTTATAATCACTTTATCATCCTTAATAAGCATATTTTTTGAATACGCTCCCTCCGGAATTAAACACGCATTTAATAAATTTCCATGACTCTTAACATATGGAATAAATTTAGCTCCAAAACTAATATTACCCATATCTTCCATTATTTCTCTTTGTCTAAATAAAATCTCAGATTCTAAGAAATTATATACTCCTTGAGACATTTCTTTCTCTGATCGACCTGATTTTGCTAATGGAAGAAGAGTATAATAATGAATTTTCTTTCCATATTTTCTTCTAAACTCAAAAAAATCTAGAACACTGTCAAGATCAGAGATAATATGATGAGTGACTACGTGAATATCTCTAGGAATTAAGTTTTCTATAGCTCGTATTGCTGCTTCTCTAAGGTTTTTATTTCCAAGTGATATAGCAACAGCAGAACAATATTTTTCAGTTACATCTAAAAGATTATCACGTCTTTTTATAATCTCTTGATCTTTTCCAGAATAACCAAGAAGAAGTCCGTTTGTAGTATAATTTGGAACTACTCCTGACTCTTTTACAATTTTTAAAAATTCTGGAAAATCTGGATGTTGTGTTGGCTCCCCTGTAGATCCTATCGCGATTTGTACTGGACCGTTCGTTACTGTTATTTGGCCAATTTTTCTTTGGTACCATATATTTTGGGATAATTTTTTCCATGTCTTAACTATCCCTGAAAAATTAGTACCATTTTTATTGGCCGAAACATAACAGAACGGACAGCCTGCATCGCAACGATCATTTATTCCTACATCATAAAACTCGGATTCCTCTGGAGGTAATTCTGGGATATACTTCGGATCATCTCCTTCCATTACAAATCTAACAGTTACATTATTTCTCCAAAGTGCTCTATAATTATACTCTGGAAGATATCTATAAACTACTGTATTATTGTTTTTTGACATAATATTTTAGATATTTTGAGTTTGTAATTCTTGTCTAATTCTATCTAAACATTTTCCAAGAAGATTTAAACCCCATTTTGAGGTATCTAAACGATTAGGATCATTTTCTCCCATTCCTATCCCCCATATAGAATCTATCGGACTTGCTTCAACAAAAGATTTATCGAGGTATTTTGTATTAAGAAGTTCATTTCTAGCTTCTTCAGATTGAGTAAACTTAAGGCGAAGTGCATCCATCATAGCATTTTCTCTTTCTTTCTCCCATTCTTCTTCTATGAAACCTGAAACTTGTCTACCAAATTTTTTCGCATCTCTTGGAAGAGGAGTTTCTATGATTTTCCCAGCAATATCTATATCATTAAAAAATAATGCCTTTCTTAACATAAAATAATGTTCTGAAGTAGGCAATACTACTTCTTTTTCTTGTCCAATTCCATCAACCATTATAAAATCTTCTAAGACTATAGGAGTCTCACTAAAATTTGAAAATGGATAATCACCCCAGAAAAATACATAATTGTCTGTTACTTTCATAATCTTTTCTCTTAAGTAATTTATTAATTTTCATTTTAATATTCATTAATAAGGTTTTAGAAGGATAAAATATATAATAAGATTAATATTTTATATGTTCCTTTAAAGGAACAATTATATTTTTTATAAAATTTAAGAAATAGAGTAATATCTATCTCTTTTTTATTAATTTCTATATGTTCCTTTAAATCAGAGTGTAAGATTAGGAAATTTACATTTTGTTGTAGCTAGTGTTAATACCCCTGATACATGGGATATTGAAATTACTATAAAAGACGGAAGTAATAGTATCCTCCAATGGCTTACTCTAAACGGAGTTTTTGTAGGTCAAGAAACTACAGAACAAATACCAATAGGTAATTTTAATATAGAGGGACATCTTTATGGAGAACCTACAAAAACAGTAAATATATCTCCATATTCTGGATATTTAAGTGGAAATACTATTAATATAGATGTTAGTGTTCCATATTAAGCTTCTTTTAAAGTCATAGTATGATGACTTTTAACATCTGAGAAAGAAAATGTTTCAGAAACTACTTGTCCTGGAGTAAGTGTTTTCTGATTATCAAGATAATCATCTATATAAAATAAATAACCCTTTGTTGAATCTCCCATATTTTCAATTTCAATTATTCCTGATATTTTATCACCTTCACTAACCCACAATGACCATGCGGATCCAAGAGTATCTCCAGTATATTCTCCCGAAGTTATAGTAGTACTAGTTCCAAATTCATAAGTCATATCATTAAATTGTACTTCATAGGTTGAAACAGTTTTACCACTCTGACTTAAAGGAACGTTTAAACTGGAGGAATCTGATTGATAACTTGACAAAGAACATTTATTAGG